>Ga0265338_10000708_pt1 | contig 56942 bp, 53 predicted proteins | sample 42126metaG_FD_193579 | JGI IMG/M metagenome (GOLD analysis project Ga0265338, IMG submission 193579) | Rhizosphere microbial communities from Carex aquatilis grown in University of Washington, Seatle, WA, United States - 4-21-26 metaG | ecosystem: Host-associated > Plants > Roots > Rhizosphere... | reverse complement strand
TGGGCCGAACAAGCCGGCATGAATTGGAAACGGCCGGGGTATTGAAGGAGGGCAAGAAGCTCTGGGCACTCGCCCGTACCGGTCAAAGCGTGTCTCTCAAGGGGCGCGACAAGGTGATTGGCTATCTGCTACTGGCGACTGCCTGCGACGGCACGCTCGCCACCACAGCCCAATTCACCTCGGTACGTGTCGTGTGCAACAACACGCTCGCGATTGCTTTGGGCGACAGTACCGGTGCCGTCAAGGTGCCGCACCGTAGTCAGTTCGATGCGCAAGCTGTCAAACGCCAACTGGGCATCGCCATCTCCTCGTGGGACGGATTTATGGTCCGCATGAAAGCACTGTCGGAACGCAAGGTCAGCGCAGAAGCTGGCGAAGCATACTTCCGGCGCGTACTGACCTATCAAGCGAACCATACGACGGATGGGTCGATCGCCACTGCCAACGACAGTGCCATCCGCGCCGTGCAGGCGTTGTTTGCCGGTCGTGGCAAGGGCGCCACCATGGCGTCGGCTTCGGGAACCGCCTGGGGTCTGTTGAACAGCGTCACCGAGTTTGTCGATCACCAGCGCCGCGCCCGCAGCGATGACCATCGGCGCGATGCCGCGTGGTTTGGAGCCGGCGCCACGCTCAAGCAGAAGGCATGGGACGAGGCAATCAAGCTCGTCGCGTGATCTTCCCCTTTCTGTTGTTGCGGCATAAATGCTCGGTCGGGGTTTCCCCCGCCGGGCATTTTTTATCTGGAGGTTTGCATGTCTCTATCCGAAACGGCTGGACGTGGCAGGAACCGTCCGGCATTGCGTCTCGTGGAAACGAAGGATCTTCCGCGCGAGGAATGGCTTGCGGTCAGAAAGAATGGGATCGGCGGCTCGGACGCGGCAGCCGCAGTCGGCCTAAGTCCGTACGTCAGCCAGCTAGAACTGTGGCTCACGAAAACTGGCCGGGACGCCCACCTGGCCAAGCCCGACCCCACCGACACGACGGAGCCTATCTACTGGGGCACGCTGCTCGAACCCATCGTCGCTGCGGCCTATACCCAGCAGACCGGTAACAGGGTACGGCGAATCAATGCGGTGCTTCAGCATCCCACGGTGCCGTTCATGCTCGCCAATCTGGATCGGGAAGTCGTCGGGGTTCCCGACGTACAGGTCCTTGAATGCAAAACGGCCGGCGAGTTTGGTGCCCGGCTCTGGCGCGATGGTGTGCCGGAATATGTGCAATTACAGGTTCAGCACCAGCTTGCTGTGACAGGCAAGCGCGCCGCCGATGTCGCGGTGCTGCTGTGCGGCCAGCAACTGGGTGTGCATCGCATCGAACGCGACGACGCGCTGATCGCTCGGCTGATCCCGCTCGAAGCGCAGTTCTGGCAGTGCGTGACGAGTGACACGCCGCCGCCCGCGGACGGTTCCGAGTCGGCCGACCGTGCCTTGCGCTGCCTGTATCCGGGCAATACCAGCATGGCGGACTTCACGGATAACCGGCGGCTCTCGGCTGCCTTTGCTGACTTGGTCGCGGTTCGCGCCGATATCGAAGCGCGTGAGCGGCAGGAAGCGGCGCTCAAACAAACCCTTCAGCAGGCGATGGGCGACGCGTCCCGTGCAGTGTTTGAGACGGGCGAAATCTCGTTCAAACGCAGCAAGGACTCGGACGGTATCGATCTCAAACGGTTACTCGCCGATCACCCTGAACTTGAACCACAGTACGCCATCACTAAACCCGGCTCACGCCGGTTTCTCGTTTCTGCCTGATTTCCCCATTCATCTTACGTATAACGGAGAGCCTCCATGCTCAAGGGTTTAGCCATTACGCCGCCCGTCATCGGGCGGATTTCGATTGGTCGTATTGTCGAGAAAAACGGCAAGCGGCTGCCGGAGAAAGATGATCAATTCACGCTCACGACGCAGGTGCAGGGGCGTGATGGGTGGATGCTCCATCCTCTGAACGAAACGCTGCGCAAGCTTACTACGGGCAAGCTGAGATCAATCCCCGTCCGGTTCCTCTTCGATGATCCGGATCTCAACCTGCGCGCTGAATACTCGCTGTTCGACCGAGAGACCGGGCGGCCGGTGTGTGTCGGCAACGGTGAAACCTGCAAGCGAGCCGGCAATGACGGCATCGAGTTGCTGCCGTGCCCGTCGCCAGACGGCTGCGCATTCGGGCAGGCGGGTAACTGCAAGCCCTACGGCCGGCTGAACGTGGCAATCGGTGATGAGGATGAACTCAGCTCGTTCATTTTCCGCACGACCTCGTACAACTCGATCCGAACCCTCTCGGCCCGGCTGCATTACTTCAGCGCCGTATCGGGCGGACTGCTCGCCTGTCTACCACTAGAACTGAAGCTGCGCGGCAAGTCGACCACACAGAGCTTTCGCTCGGCGATCTATTACGTCGATCTCGGCGTACGCGCAGGCAGTTCGCTGGAAGAGGCCATTGGTCAAGCGCGTGAGCTGGACGCGCGCCGCCGTGCGGCAGGATTCGATCAGGCAGCGCTCGATATGGCAGCCCAGGCGGGTTTCGCCAACGGCGCATTCGAGGACAGCGCCGAGGAAAGTGCAGCCGTCGCCGAAGAGTTCTATCCGAGTGTCGAATCGGGCAACGAGGCCCGCGCGGGCAGCCACAACGGGAAAGACGTGGAGAAAGTCGCAGACAATTCTTCGTCGAAGACGATCGAGAAACAGCGCGCGCCGACCCTGCGTGACAAGCTCGACCGGCGAGCCGGTCTGTTGGGAGGAACAGCGGCATGAGCAGCGTGCCTGGCAGTTCGGTCGGTCGCGCGAATCGCGATCCGTCGTGGCTGACGTTTGCGCTGGCGGTAGCCACGACCGCCACGGCGATCTGCATGTCCGTGGTGGCCGCGTGGCAGCGCGGCGGCGATTTGCCGGAGCGGCTCATCTGGGTGGAGATTGGCGTTGTGTTGGTGGTCTGTGCACACCTACTTCCCGCACTGTACCGCTCGTCGCCATGGTCGGTACGTGGCGTGGGCATTCTGCTCTGGGTTGCGTGCATGGCGACCACATGCTTTGGTCACGCTACCTTCTTCGTGCTCGCGCAGCAGCATGCGGGGGAACGTCGAGCTTCGTCCTCAGTCCCGCTGAACACGGAAGCCGTACCGGCTGGTCGCAGCCTGACTGCGATCATGACCGACCGAGGCAGCGTGACTAGGCAACTGGCGATCGCCGATGCGCAACGCTGTCCGCGAGAGTGCATGGCCCTGAAGGTTCGGCGTGTCGCGCTGGCCGCGGAACTCGATGCGCTGAATGCCGAAGCCGACGATGTCCGGCGACGACAGGCAGTGGATGACTTGAAGCGGGAGCGGCGTGACGCCCTGACGGTCGACCCAGTCACCGGGCGACTGGCGGCGTTACTGGGCACGACAGCAAGTCGCGTCGATCTGCTTTCGGGGCTCACGTTTGCCGCCGTGCTCGAAGGCGTCGCCTGCCTGCTCTGGAGCGTCGCACTTAAGTCACGGCAAACGGCGGTCGCTGCTCCCCCGGTTGTCGATTCGACCGCACCGAGTCACGACCCCGTCACGTCCAGTCACGGGGTCGACGATGCGCCGGTACAGCCAGTTGAGACCGAAGTCATGAGACTGGCCCGCGATGTTGCTGCCGGGAACGTCCGCGCAACCGTTTCCGATATCCGGCGCCACCTCGGCTGCTCACAAGCCCGCGCCGCCGCTCTACGCAGGCAACTCGGCGAACTGTCCACCTCGTCGTAAGCCGGGCATCCGCCCGGATTCCTTTGTTCAAATCTCCGCATCCGATGCCCCTCGGAGGCGAATACGCGCCCTTCTATTAGAGGAAACGTCATGAATCCATCGTGTACGAATAACACCGGACCGCCCTTTCAGCCCGGTCGGATAACGATCGCAGGCTTCATCTGGACAAACTTGTCTCGCTCGCATCACCCCATTGACCCCACGCTGAATATCGCTATATCGCGGCTCAATCAGCCCAAGTTACCTCAAAAGGAAAAAGCATGAAAAATAGATTCCATACGCGTCTCGGCAAAATCGCGCTGTGTCTTTCCATGGCTGCCGCGCTCGCTGCTTGCAGCCACAGTGCCCCCTCGGAAGGCGATGCCAAAGCTGCGATCACCGCACGCCTTGGCGACTGCAGCTACTTCAAGGTCACCGATTTCGAAAAGGTGAACGGTCGGCAACTCGACGATACTGATTATCGCGTCGACGTGAAGTACACGATCACCATGTCACCTACATCCGCCACCGAGAAGCAAGTTGAAGCGTGGAAAGCCGACGACGCGAAGTATCAGGACATCGAAACGCAGCTCAAAGCAGTCCAGCAGACTGCGGGGACTTTCTCCGAACAAGCGAAAGCGCTTTCTGGCGATGCGTACACCGTTCAGCAGCAGGCACTTCGCGAATCGAACCCATATAACCTTCTGCAGAATGTTGTAAGCGAATGCCCCAGGGTCCAGCGTAGCGTCACTAACCAGTTCTTTGGCGGTCGTACTAAAATGACGGCTTATTCGGACGACATCAGCAACACGTTCACGGAACAACTCTGGATGGTGAAAACTGACAACGGCTGGCAGGAAGCACGATAGCCTGACTCCCGATACCGAACCGTGACTGCTAGCAAGCGAGTCACGGTTCGGTTCAGCGAAATCGTCAGAGTCCCGTGAAAGTTCACAGACTCTTCTTTTTTTTTGCCGGTTTTGATTGTTCCCAGCAGAGGCACATGGGCATGCGTCGCCCCGCGTGGGGCCGCATGCGGCCAGGAGCGGTCGGTCGACAGCGTTACTCAAATCGCCGACAATCGAGTCGCTCCTGCATTTTTGATATGGCACACCCGTGGCGACCCCCAATCTCGAGGACACGGAGATAGCGATGCTGAAAGCGTGGATAGCTGTAGGTGTAGTCGTAGAGGGTGAGCCGATTTGTATCGCGGGAATCAACCCGTGGTCATACGGTTGGACAACTCTGCTTGATCTCGTGAGTATGAAAAACCCCGTCGTATCCAAGCGGGCGGAATCGTCTCTCCGGAGAGTGCATTGATCGCTGGGCATACTCGTCCATTTTCATGCTCAGCAAAACGGTCGCCTCGCGTTTGAGAAGATTTAAGGAGCGACTAGCGACTAGACATTCGTCTAGCCGCTGCTGAGGTCACATTCATGCAGCTCCGACAGACTTCATAAACCGACGCCGAAGCGCACCAGTGGCTCAGTATTTCCCCGAGAGCAGTGAACCGAAGTTGGGTACGTGAGTAGGAAGCTCAAGGCGCTTGAGCATCATATAGGCCGTACATACGGACGATGACACGACAGGCAATCCAACCCGGCCTTCAATCAACTGAATCGACTGTAGCGAGGGCATCTGAACGCACGCCGATGCCACGACGGCATCCACCCCACTGACGTTAAGACGTTTCGTAATCTCCACCGGCGCGAGCGAGTCTCTCCGGCCAACTGCAAGGTTGTCCTCAATTTCGAGGGAGATGCTGTCGACGACTTCAATCCCCTCGCTCTCGATATAGTCGATCACCAGTGCCGTCAAAGGTTTCATGTAAGGCGTGAGCAGGGATACCTTCTTGGCTCCTATAGCCTTCAGACCGTCGACAAGTGCGCCAGCACTTGTGACAACGGGTGCAGGTGCGCCATTCTCTACAGTGCGCGTATGCAGACGCGCCTCGGACACACGATGGTAGCCACGTCCCATGCTCATGATGGCGACAAGACACGCATATCCCAAGATGTCGACGTGGGCATCGGACAGCTCGAGCGCACAGCGATCGCTGTCGCGGTCCATCGCCGCAAGCTCTTCCTTAGTGACGCTTTTCATCCGCATGCGACTTGAATGAAACGTGAACCGCTCGGAACCCATGGCTTCTCGGGCGCGAAGTATCGTGGGAATCTCCGTCTCCATCGTCGTGTTGGACGACGGAACGATTTGGCCAATCCGATACGTTTTGAGTTCGCTCATCGTACATTCTCTCCGGTGTTTGAAATTTCAAGTAAGTCGCGGTCGTCTGTGTCGCGTTCGATCTCATCTTCGGTCAGGTCGGAAAAGGTCGCCGGCGCTTGTCGCGAACGCGTCACCCGCAGGTCGAACACATCGAAGCGGTTGTAATGTCCAATGATGTCGTGCATTTGACGGGGAGCCACACACTTCGAAAGATCAATGTCCGCGTAGACGATGCCTTCTTCGTCAATCAGTGGCTCGCCGATGACACGACCATCCGGTCCAATGACGCCTGAAAATGCACTGTTGCGACGCCGAAGAAGACCTTTGATCTCTTCATTGCCGGCACCCACAGCCTCGACGATCTCCTCAGACACGGTCGAGCACGAGACGATCGTGAATACTTTTCCCTCAAAGCTGTGCGCTGTCGCGCGCACTTTGATTGCTTCTGCCATGTCGTAGTCTGCAGGCGCGACCGGCAAAGAAATATAGTTGGCCACGTGCACGAGTTCGCCTTGCGCGAGCAGGGAGAATCGTGCCAACGTATTGGTGTTTTCGCCGCACGCCAGTGAACCGAGCGGACCGACGCTCGTGTCATAGACCCGCAGGCCGGAGGCGTCGCCGTTCGCCCAGGTCAGCTTCTCAGCCCACGTCGGAACCAACTTGCGGTGCTTGCCAAGAAGCTTCCCGCTATCGCTAATGGTAACGACGGTATTAAAAATCGTCGCAATGCCAACAGGGCTACGCTCGTTGACGCCAATCACAACGTTGATCTTGTTGGCCCGAGCAGTTTGCGCGACGCGTCGAATTTCTGGACCGGGAATTTCAATCGCGGATGCGCACAATTTCTCGAACCAAGGGCTCCCTTGGATGGGGTTCATCACCCAGCTCCAATACGGGTAAGCCGACACGAACACTTCCGGAAACGCGACGAGGGTTGCGCCTTCCTTTGCGGCCTCGGCGATCAGGCGGCACACCTTGTCTATGGTTGCGTCTGTGTCGAGAAATACCGGTGCGGCCTGTACGGCTGCAGCTCGAAATTTAATTAAATGTTTCATCGTTTGTCTTCCTGAAGCAAATAGAGAGTCAGAGATGGGTCAGTGGGTAGGTTTGCGAGAGGCTTAGTCACGCCGATTAGGTAACAAACAAGCGCCCACAATGGCGGTCAGAGCCATGACGGTGACGGGATACCAGATCCCAGCAAGAATATTCCCGCGTGCAATCGAGAGATACGTTGCGACAAAGGGTAAAACACCACCGAAGATGCCGGCGCCGATGTGGTATGGGAATGACAGCGCCGTGTATCTGATCTGCGGTGGGAACAACTCGACAAGATACGAAGCAACCGGGCCATAAACCATGGCGACCACAATAGTCATTGCGACGAGAATCAGTACAAGTTCCCGCGAATTGACCTTTGCGGGATCGGCCTTGTGTGGAAAACCCGCGTCCGTGAGTGCCCGGTCATATTTCGCCTTGTCGAAGCCATCAACAACAGCTCCATTGACGGCAAGCGACACAGCAGTGCCGGCGGATGGCGTTGCGTACTCAAAGCTGATCCCTCGAGACACCAGATACTTTTTTGCCTGCACGCAGGACTTTGCGTTGTCCGATGCCGATCCCACCAGAAGTGAAGAGAGACTCGATTCGCACCCTGGCGTATCCTCGGCGGCAAGCAGTCTTACCGGCGTTGCGCGGCTGGCGGCAACGAGAGCGGGATTGCCGACTTCTACCAGCGCGGTGAACATGGGGCGATAAGTCAGAGCGCCCAACACAAGCCCCGCCACCATGATCCACTTGCGACCGATACGGTCCGAAAGCCATCCGAAGAAAATGAACGCAGGCGCACCGATAAGAAATCCAACGACTACATATTTGTAGACCGAAGCCTGGTCGAGCAACACCGCCTGTTGCAGGAAAATCATGACGTAAAACTGGCCCGTAAAATACGTCGCGCCCTGCCCCGCCGTCACGCCCACGAGTGCAAGCAAAATCATCTTTAGGTTTGGCCACTTCAAGAACGTCTCGCGCACCGGGTTCTTCGCGAGCTGTCCTTGTTCCTTCATCCTGGCGAACACGGGGGACTCATGAAGGCGAGACCGGATATAGATTGAAATGACGAGCATCACCAGCGATCCGACAAACGGAACTCGCCACCCCCACGCCTTGAAGTTATCCATCCCGAGAATCGCCTCTGTGGTCAAAATGACGATCAGTGAGACGATCAGCCCGACGGATGAAGTGATTTGAATCCAGCCGGTGAGCAGGCCACGGCGAGAAGGCTTGCAATGCTCTGCAACATAGACGACGGCTCCGCCATACTCGCCGCCCACAGCCAATCCCTGGATTAGCCTTAGACAGAGTAGAAGTATCCAGGACAGATTTCCGGCCTTTGCGTACGACGGCAAGCAGCCCACCAGCACCGTGCTTCCGCCCATCATGATCACGGTCAGTAAAAACGTGTACTTACGGCCAAGGCTGTCACCGAGATACCCGAAGACGATCGCGCCAAATGGACGGATCACAAACCCCGCTGCCAAAGCGCCTAATGCGGCCAACAACGCTGCAGTCGGATTGTCCGGTGGGAAAAGCACGGAACTCATGAAAACAGCCAGCGAGCCGTAGATGAAAAAGTCGTACCACTCGAAGATCGTCCCCAGGGTCGACGCCAGAACAACCTGACGTTCCTCCTTGCGACTCATCTCCCCGTACTCCATTACTGCGTCGGTGCCGCCCGTTGCATTCGCCAACATGTCCCCTCCAAAATCATACCTGCCCGGTAATTTGATATTATCAATTTAAATAACTATTATCAAATATACATGGGCAAATTTCGATGCAAAATCATGGTTAACCCTGAATATGAGATGTTGAACTCGTGCGCGATGCCGCCGGCCCGCGGTCTTACATAAGTCGGCAAGAGACTCGCTTGGTGAATTACACTGGCTCCCTAAATGACCCACGCTGCCAATGACGTCCGACCGACTGCCCTTTGCCGAAGTCGGAAATACATGGCGCTTCGTCGCAAACAACCGCTGCTCACACAGGCAAAACGATGGAAAAAGGTACGGTACAAACGTCTGAAGTCACGAAACCCAAGTCACGCGGAAGGCCGAGTAAGAAAGTCGAATCGACTGTGGCCCTGCCAGGCGAACCCGAGAAAAAACAACGTCGCGGTATTCAGTCAGTGGAGATTGCGTTCGGCATCCTCGATGTTTTGTGTCGCGCTGACTCGCCGCTTCCTCTGCGCACGATTGCTGAGCAGACAGGGCTGAGCGTTGCAAACACCCACTACTACCTCGTTAGTTTTCAGAATGTGGGCGTGGTTACCCAGGACTCGCAGACGGGGTTCTATGGTTTAGGTAAGTACGCGCTCAAATTGGGCGTCGCGGCGCTTCGACAGTTCGACGTGTATCAAGCCGCCCGCCCACTTATGGCTCAACTCAGCGTTGAGACCGGCTACACGATCTTTCTCGGCGTCTGGGGAAATCATGGCCCGACGATCGTCTATCGGGTGGAAGGCGGCAAGAGTTCGCCGCTCCTCGAGCTACGGGTTGGCAGCGTACTGCCAGTCCTTTCCTCTGCCTTAGGCCGTAACTTTCTGTCGTTCTTGCCCGAAAGCGTGACGAACGAGCTCGTCGCGAGGGAGCTGGAGAAGATAGAAAGGAGTACGCAGAACGGTTATCCCTCCGACTTGCCGCGCACGGTGGAAGACGTCAAAAAGATGCGCAGCACAATCCGTGAACGCGGTCTAAGTAGCTGTCAGGACGCGCTGTTGCCTCACTTCATTTCGTTCTCAGCGCCCATTTTCGACCAGGCGGGCGAGGCGATTGCAGGGCTGACGATCATGGGAGCAACTGCCATGTTCGATGAGGGGACCATAAAACAGGTTACGTCAGCTCTACTTGGCGCTAGCAACGAGATCTCGAACGCCGCAGGATGGAATCCGTGATCGAAGGGTTAGGATTTCGTGCAAATCAACAGTCTTTTTGTTGATTTGCATGGAAGCCTGACCCACTAAGACGTGCGTGATCAAGTCTCATTGCGCGACATCGCCAAACGAAGCTGAAATGCGTTCGTTCGTCGATGGCGTTGCCGCGTTTAATAAACTTGGCTTCAGGCCAAGCATCCAGGGGCGAAAATGCCACGCACAATCTATTGCTGGCGCTGCAAGATTGACGTGCCAATGCTGACGGAAGAAGAGTGGCAACTCGTCGATCTGACAGGTTTCATCGAACAGATAAAGCGGTATCGTGAACAGACCGGTTGCACTTTGGCGGAGGCGTACCAAAAGGGCCCAGGTCGTCAATTGTTGGCCATCTACGAGCAAATCACTGGGTTCAAAGAGACCAGCCCGAACGCTCTTTTTCACCACCGACTTAGCATGTATGGGCCACCGTGCCATGAGTGCGGTAAGCCGCTCCGCACACCCGTCGCCAACTACTGCACGGCTTGCGGCGCGAAGCGAAAACCGTGAACCGCCTGAAAAATATGGTCGTACTGATCTAAGTACGGTTGTCGGCGAGTTTGGGACATTCGACACTCGCCCGTAATTCGTTGACAATTCCAGTTGAACGTAAGCGAACAGCCAGGATTGACGGCCCCCAAACACTACGGTCAACGAACGCGAGCTGCTACCTATGCGGATTTGGGCACCGACACGAACATCCCTTGATGGCCCAGGCACAAGCCAAGGCACGACCAGGAAGGTCGAGATCGAACAGCTTAACGATGGAAGCTTTCTACTGATGCGGTACGAATCCGTAGAAGCGTCATTTTCCGACCTCGGATCATTGGTACGCCTCACTCGAAGAGGCATATGGCGAGTGCGATCACGTCTATGGCATCGGTCGGGACGATTGGCTGCAACGGTGACTGCGTGCGGACCTTCGCGCTCGGATGTGAGACGCAGTGCGGCCATCTAGAGCCATTCACCGGAGCATCCGTAGGGACGGTCGAGCGTCAACTACGCACTCGACAGCGGACAGTCCACCTGGCCTTCTTCGCTCGGGCTTACGGCGCTGACCTGCGGTTGCGACGAGTTCGGGCATTGAACCGACGAGGAAAGGGAAATCGTTCCCGACCTCTGCGACGGTGCTTTAAACAAGGTGAAATTCATAATGTCGGTTCTTGTTCAAACCCTTGGAATACTCGTCAGCCTCGCGGTGAAAATTGCCGCGTTTCGACGAGCCGAAGGCGGACAGGTTAATCTCGAAAATTAGTTCGCCCACGACACGTACACGCGGACACAAGAGTCCGGCACCGTCTGGCGCCACCGCCTTGGCTGGGGAGCAGGCTCAGGAAAGTCCGGTCTTACGCTACTGGGAGCATCGCGCTAACCGTCATCGCTTCCGTGTGCTGGGTCGTTCTGTTGGCGATTGGCTGCCTTCGTCGGATGCAGGTCGGAACTGCGCAATGATATTCACTCGACATGGTTGCAACCTTCCCGTTCAAGCGGCGCCGCAACGCAAGAACTCAGTGCCGAGAAATGAAGAACGCAGATGTATCATTTGTACATACTGCATCGGCGATCGATGATTTACTGATTACCGCAGGTCATCCAGACTCCCACCATGCGCCCGTTCAGTGCCATGCTTATGCTCATCGGTGTCTTGTTCGCTTCCAGTGGATATGGGGCGACATTTCTTTTTTCGATGCACTTCAAGTCCATCGGCGGAAACGACTTCGATACCGGGGTGGTTCTGGCCGGCGCGATGGTCGGCACCTTTATCGGTGTGTCGCTTGTAGGCTGGTTCGTGCCATACATCGGTGCCGCGCGGATGGCCGCGCTCGCGGCACTTTGCGTCGGTACCGGCGTCGCAGGCTTCGCGCTCATCGAGCGCGTCAACACGGTCAACGTGATTCCAGGGTTCCTCGTGGGTTTCGGCTGGGGCGCGTTCTATCTTGCCGCGCCGATGTCGCTGGCCGAGCGAACGAGCGACGCGGAACGCAGTTTCTGGTTTCTTCGCTTTGCTACGTTTCAGATGATCGGAGCTGGCGGTTGCCCTGCGCTTGCGGCCTTCGCGATTCACTTTTGGCACCTGTCGCTCGGCAGTGTGCTCTACACCGTCGGCGGCCTGTGCGCGATCGCATCCCTCATGTTCGAAATCTTCGGCCGTCTCTCGCCGCACGTGCGCGCATCGCGCGTTCGGGAACGATGGTTGCGAAACATCGGCGCGATCGCCCGTACGCTCGCAGTTTATCCAATTGTTATCATCGCGCTGGGCGCCAGTGTCTTCTCAGGCTTGATGACGTTCCAAATGTCTCTCGTGCAAGGAACTCACGCACAAGCGAGCAACTTCTTTAGCCTTTACACGGTGACGGTCGTGACGACGCGCTGGCTGCTCTCGCGGCTTGTAATCAACATACGCTCCGAAACCGCCACGAAAGTGTTGCTCGCTATGATGGTGCTAGCCAGCGCTTCGATGTTCGCGATGCCGTACCACGTATTGTTTCAATTGGCTGCGGCAGTGTTGCTCGGTACCGGGTACGGACTGGCCTATCCGATTGTCCAGTCGCAAGCTATCAACGACTCCGATGCAGGGCACCGCCACGCCGCGCTGACCTGGTTCGTCGCGTCGTACTTTATCGGTGCATTCGGCTTTCCGTCGGTCGGCGGTTGGGTGTTGGTTCACATTGGCAAAGGCGCATTGCTGACGCTTATCGTAGCGTGCGGCCTGACGGCGTTGGTGCTAGCGGTCCTGCGAGACAGGCGGCGTATCGAGACACTTTCCGCAAAGGGGTAAGGGACGGATCGGCTTTGGCATTTCACCGTGTCGGCTCAATCAGCGATCAGCCGCACGGGTGCCGGCGATGAAAAACGTCAACGCGATGGCCAGTACGCGCGGCGCGGAAAGAAAGTTCATGCGAACGGTGGAAAAATTGACTTTCTCAATTTTGCCGCACTTCTTGAATGTCACAATGCGCACTAACGGTAGTCAGCCTTCGGCTGTAAGAAAGGCTAACGAACTGATAACATCAGCTCATGCGCTTCGATCTGACCGACCTTCGCCTTTTTCTTCTCGTTCTCGAAACGGGGAGCATTACCCACGGTGCGGCGCAGGCGAATATGTCCTTGCCTTCAGCGAGTGCCCGTCTGCGTGGCATGGAAGACGCCATCGGGCTGCCCTTGCTGGAACGGGGTCGCCGCGGCGTTGAACCGACGCCGGCAGGCGATACACTGGCCCATCATGCGAAACTTGTCTTGCGTCAAATTGGGCAAATGCAGGGGGAATTGGGCGAATATTCGAAGGGTCTCGAAGCGCATATCCGTCTATGGGCAAACACAGCCGCCATGAGCGAGTTTTTGCCCAAAGTGCTTGCCCCGTTTCTCGCATGCCGCCCCAACGTCGTCGTCAACCTGAAGGAACGACGCAGCACCGAGATCGTCAAGGCGGTGTCTGGCGGGGTTGCTGAAATCGGCATCATCTCCGATGCCGTTGATCACGGTACTCTGCAAACTTTCCGATTTGCAACCGACCGGCTCGTTCTGATCGTTCCGCGCGGCAGTGCACTGGCCGAGCATCGGCGGATAGCATTTCAGCAGGTCATAGGACATGTGTTTGTGGGCCTGAGTGCTGGGAGCCCTTTGCAGGAACTTCTGTGCGAACAGGCTGTACTGGCTGGCCGCCCCTTTTCCTTCCGGGCCCGCATGCGGACCTTCGAGGATGTTTGTCATATGGTGGAGCACGGTGTCGGATTTGGCATCGTGCCGCAGACCGCAGCCAAAAAGTTTCGTGGCCCCATAGGGATTCGCTCAATCGGGCTGACCGACGGCTGGGCTACGCGACATCTTGCTCTGTGTGTACGGCAGTTCGATACTTTGCCTCGGTACGCCCGCGACCTGGTTGAACATCTATCTGCCGGCGCGCGACTGGCGCCGGTCAATACTCAATAGACGCTAGCGGTCGCGGACGTTGAACGGGTAGCGATAAAGCTTCAACTTACGCACTTGGGAACGCTCTGACGACGGGCGACGCTCGAGACGAGTGGACTGCCCCACCCGACACGCTCGCGCAATGCGCCAATACCGATCTCGCCGAGCCTGATTTGGTCGCGCACTCGTTGAACGCGGTCGCGCATATCCGCCATGAACACGTAAAAATGCGTACGACGCTTGACGGCGAGATCGACGCTGTCGAAGAACAGGTCCATAAGCATCGTCTTGCCCCGGCCAACAGGGCCACAAATATATATTCCGCGTAATTCCTCACCGGCGCTGCCGTGAAGGCCAACGAGGCTACCGAGGTCGAAGCGCGAGCTCCAGTTGTGGCGCTCACCAAGTTGGTAAGCCAGGACGTTGAGCTTTTTCACCAGGTCCTCTTGTGCCGGGTCGCGTTCATCGTTGCGCTCGCGACGAGCGCCTCGTAGTGGCGCCGTCACAATGCCGGACGTCGAAGGGATGCGGGCTCGATGTTCCGCATCATATGCATGATAGTGTGGGGGATCGTATGCATCAAAGAAACGGCCGAATGGCGAGTTCGAGACCAAGCAGGGCGAGAAAGATCAAGAACCAGCGCCGAAACGTCGCGCCACTGATGCGCTGACGGACCGACTGCCCGAACCACATGCCCAGCAGGGCGGGCACAATCGCGAGCGCCGAAGCAGTGACGCTTCCAAGGTGGAACGCCCCGCCCCTTGTTAGTCCAATCGCAAGCGCAACCGTCGAGATCGTGAACGATAGCCCAAGCGCCTGGATAAGGTCATCCTTGTTCAAACCGAGTGCCTGAAGGTAGGGAACTGCGGGAATGACGAAGACCCCGGTCCCACCGGTGATCAAACCTGTTGTCAAGCCAACGACAGGCGCTAGCCAGCGCTCAACGTTAGCGGGAACAGACAAGGGGCGCGCCAGAAGGCTGAACCCGGCGTAGACCGCCAGCGCAATTCCCAGCCCGGCGGTAGTCCATCTAGTGTTGACGGTTGTCAGGAGCCAAGAACCGGCGACGGTACCCAGCACGATGCCAAGCAGCATCAGCCACAGCCTCCACGCCAGCGCGGCAAAACGTCGTCCGGCGAACAGTTGCCAGACATTGGTGACGAAAGAAGGGAAAATCAGAAGCGAAGCCGCCGCAACAGGCGGCATGATCGCTCCGAGAACGCCCATGGCTACGGTCGGCAACCCCATGCCGGTCACGCCCTTTACGATACCGGCGAGGAAGAAAGTCAGGGTTACTATTGGAATCAGTTGGGTATGTGCTTCGGGCATTTTTCAGGTTAATCCGGTTGCGCACAGAATCCGTGCTGGACCGACGTGCTGGGGAGACGGTCGAAGAATAAAATCACTGTCCGAATCTGAAGGCGGTGCAGGGTGAAGAACAAGTCGCCATCGGCTTGGGCATTCATCGCACCGACTGTTAAACCATGGCAAAAATGCCGCATGCAAATAATGCTAAATGGAGTGATTCATCTTCACAATGTGGCATTTCCAGAGCTAGGCTTAGGTAAAACCTAAGTCACCTTGCGCATCTGTCTAACCGATATCCGGCTATCCCTGATTGTCGGTCTCTCCTTTCCGAACCCATTCACCCGGATCCGGGTACCGAAGCGATCGCCAGATTCATGGTTTGAGTATGTCGGACGAGACTGCCATGCTCCACCACGCTCAGGGATGGCCGAATAACGGTTAAGTGCTGCCTTCAGTTTTTCCGAACTCAAGATTCGGAAATGCCAGATTGTGGATCTAAATTTCTGTCTTTAGCATCCGTGGCATGAACTCATATTCGCTCGTTTCCGGGGCAGGTCTATCACGGCGCTGACTTGCGGTTGCGATGAGTCCGGGCATTAAATCGGCGAGGAAGGGGATATCGCTCCCGACTTCTGCGAGGGTGCCTTCAAACAGGGAGAAATTTATGATGTCGGCTCTTATCCAAACCTTTGGAATGCTTGGAATACTCATTAGCCTCGTAGCGAAAGTTGCCGCGCTTCGACGCACCGACGGCAGACAGGTTGATCCGGGAACTTGAATCGCCCACGACGCAGTCGACCTATGTCGCCCCTGGAACGATGCCCACTGCATGAGATGGCATGCGGTCGGTTTGGGCCGTTCGCTCAAACTCGTGCCCGGACGTTTGAGCGTCAGCTGAGCTCATGGAAACGGACGTTAAAGTGCCAATGCTGCGTAAGCCCTGGGGTTTTGCAGACTGGCTCCCGCGCTTTTCGCCTTCCTACCTACATCCGTCTGGAGGATGCTCGCAGAATCCTGACGGCAGGTCCGGCCGGAACCTCCGTCGTGGAAGGCGCCTCGCGTTTCGGCTTTGCGCACCCGTGTCGTCGATCAGAGTCATCGGCCTTCAGACGGCAAAGCGATATTTGTATCGCAATGTATCGACAGGCCAAAGGGATACACAGCCTTACATCTAGCCCCTTTTCTGACACAAGCCAGATACTTCCGCGCGTTCCAATGCATCAACGCCGTATTTCAAAAGCCATTCGCTTCGCAGTTCTCCTCAATGCTGCTTGTGCTCCTTGATACCCGAGCGTCTGCTTCCTACCCTTAAGCTTCAGGAGCATTACATGAAAACTTCAATGATTGTGATCGCGCTCGCCGCATTCGCGACGACCGGCTTTGCTCACGCCTCGGATGCCACGCCCACAACCGGACAGCAAACGGGCGCTGTGCAAACAGAGCAACTGTCTCCCGGCGCCTACGGAGTTGCCCCGAAAACTCGTGCGCAGGTCCGTTTGGAGCTCAAACAGTCCGAGACTGATGGTCAACTCATGTCTCTCAACAACGTAGTTTATAAAGGAAACTGATCGCCTGTCCCAATCCGGCACTGGCTGCCACCATGTCGACATTCTGCTGATCAGCCAGATTGAGCCGTACGTTTTTTCTCTCTAAATATTTTTTGCCCGGCGGACTGTATCGGTCCGATACCGGGTGCCGATCTATGTCATGTCGGCGCCCAGTACCTGATTTTATCTACGTGAAGGCTGCCTACCTTCTACGTTTGCTTCATTCTAGCAAGGGCGCATTGCAGAACATGTGAGCCGCAATTTTGTGGCTCACTTCAACCTCAGTGGGAGATAGGGAAATGCCAGACAAGATCGACACTCGCCGCCGTGGCTTCATCAACTCTGCGGCCTTGACAATTGCCGCAGCCCAGTTCGGCATGATCGGATCTGCGCGCGCGCAGTCCAGCAACGCACAACCGCCCGGTTCGCCTGCTTTCAAGCCTGGAACGAACACGTCGTTCGGCCCACTGAAGCAGATCAATGCCGGCGTCCTGAATGTTGGGTACGCTGAAGCCGGCCCCGCGAATGGTCCCGTGGTCATTCTCCTGCACGGCTGGCCCTACGACATTCACAGCTATGTCGACGTCGCGCCTTTGCTGGCATCGGCGGGCTACCGGGTGATCATTCCCTATCTGCGCGGCCATGGCACGACGCGCTTTCTCTCGGGCGAAACGTACAGGAACGGGCAGCAAGTGATGGCTGCTGTCGATGCTATTGCGCTGATGGATGCTCTTAAGGTTGACAAGGCTGTTCTAGGTGGTTTCGACTGGGGCGCGGGAGCGGTCTGCAACATGGCGGTGCTCTGGCCAGAGCGTTGTAAGGCCTTGGTCTCTGTGAGCGGTTATCTGGTTGGCAGCCCTGAACTCAATGCAAAACCGCTACCGCCGGCGGCAGAGCATGCATGGTGGTACGAGTTTTATTTCGCTACCGAGCGCGGCCGAGCAGGCTACGACCAGCACCGGAAAGAATTTGGGAAGCTTATTTGGCAACTCGCTTCGCCAAAATGGAACTTCGATGATGCCACTTACGATCGCACCGCGACGGCCTTCGACAATCCTGACTATGTGGACATCGTGGTCAATCATTATCGCTGGTGGCTCGGCCTCGCCAAAGGTGAATCGAAGTACGACGGCCTCGAACAGCGTCTGGCTGCAAGGCCCGCGATCACCGCGCCCACGATCACGCTTGAAGGTGAGGCCAACGGTGCACCGCACCCGGACAGCGCGGCCTATGCCAGCAAATTCTCGGGAAAATATACGCATCGTCTCATCGGCGGAGGCACCGGCCACAACCTTCCCCAGGAAGCGCCCCAAGCCTTCGCTCAAGCCATTATTGACGTCGCCGGATACTGACCAGGTCCGACTGAAATGGTGGCGAACGCCGGTCATCGGAAGGCCGGCATTACAGTTTCCAAAAGCCTGATCCGACTAGGCGTTGGCGTACCGTCTCTTTACACCGTTTCGTCCTTCCGCTGCTGCATCTTAAAGCCGTTCTGAAAGCGCAGCGCGGTGAGCCGCGGATGGCCGGATTGTCCGATCACGTTCTGTCTGACGGTTGGACAACCGGCCGTTGTTCCTTGGGAGCCGCCGTTGATTTCGCCTAGATCGAAAGGCCGGAGAGGGTCGACAGGGAGCGTTCGGCTTTGTCCAAAGCGGACATCACCGCGTATCTGGCTTGCAGCCCGCGATTGCGGCCTTCGGCAGCATGCCCTCCCGCCAGCGACCCCAGCCTCGCGTCGGCAGCTTTCTTGTTTGCGAGATGGTCATGCTACGATCCCTGAAAAACCACCATTCATGTCGAAACTCACGGGCATGGTGAAGCCGCCCACTAGGTCTGTGCAAAGTTCAACATGCGCCTTACCCTCGGTATCGTTAATAATCCATGGCGCTCAACCGCGTCTCGGCCGAGCTGCAGTCGAGCGGGTAGAACCGCTTCTTGCACTTGATGAGCGTCGGGCGTGACGGTCCATGCCGTATTCCACGTACAGATAGAGACGAGTCGCAATCTACTGACACAGAACAGTTGTCAGCCAATTCGCTCACGAGCTTCGGACTACTACGGCAGAGCAAGCTTTGACGAAAATGTATCAATAAACACAACGGCCCGGAGGGACTATGCCAAAGCAAAACAACAGGTTTTGGTATGACACCCCGCGTGACATGCTCGCCAAATTGGACCGCGAGATACAAGCCCTCGTCAGCATTGATCGCCTAGATAATCAAAGGCGGGCCGATACGCTACTTAATGCCGCCATCACTGCGTGGCAACTGAATGACTGGGTGCAGTCCACAATCACTAAGACGCAGCGATCTCGTGTAAGCGAGGTCTACAAAAAACCGCTCAATAAACTGTTTCTCCACAATCCCAATTTACAGATCTGCCGGCAGGTCGCCACCGCCGGGAAGCACGCCAAAGTCAAACAACGCCACCACTCCACCGTGCAAACGAAGGCTGCATTGTGTTTCCACTTCCGATCGAACCAACCGGTGCTCGAATGGATGATCTCAGTTGGTGATTACGGCGACCACGTACCCGCTAAAGAAGTGCTGGACGGTGCACGTGATTTCTGGTCGAAGTTTCTGGACGTAATGGACGATCCCCCGACGCAAAACTTAGCGTAGACGGCCAGAGGCAACGCAACTGCTGCCGCCAGAACCCCTAGCACCGGTCAGGCATCGCCCCGGTCTGCGTCAGCGCGGCAACCGCGATCGTGGGCCTCGGCCGGATCATCCGACAGGATGGGATAGATCGGCATGCGCTCCGGCACCACAAAGCCGTAACCGGTTCAGTATGGATTCAACTGTTGTGAATTGATACCTAGTGCTTTGGCAATTCGTTCGACCGTTTTTTCACGTAACCTGGTGCTGTTCTCTTGCGCGGCATAGGTGGATTTACCCGCCCCAAGCCGAGTCGCCACATCTTGTTGTGTAAGGCCCAAATGCTCGCGCCAAGCGCGCAGCGGTGGAACGCCATCCGCAATGCGGCGCGTCACTTCACGTGGGACTTTCCCATTCCTCGTAATTGCCGACCGCTGCGCGTTCGATTCTTTCTCCGCGGCGACCAGAGAGAGATGTTCCTCGCTTGCGAATACGAGCCGAGCCCCATACGCGAGAAATGCGGACCGACTCATGCCTCGAAGTTCGGCGGCCGCGTCAATTTGTGCAACCAATCTTTTTGATAGGCTGATGTTCAATCTCGTCGGAGCATTCCATTTCGACAGATCGATATCGACCAACATCCAAGAGCCGCCTCGATACTTCTTCTTTCTCTTGAGATCCTCAATTGGTGAAGGTGCCGGCAGGTTGGTCGTTAGGTCTGTAAGCAATAAATCAATTCGTTGTTGAACCGACCGTCCCAGGTGTTTCATGTCGGCCACAGTGATCGAACAATTCTCGAAGTCAGGGAGTATCGCCGTGCACACACCCAGCCCGCCATCGATACACATAAAAATCGGGTAGAGCATAGACCCCTCCGGTAAAGAACTTTGATGGAGTTAGCGCATTGCGCCGTGCTGGATTGCCGACTTACGACCCGGAGACGGGCGACTGCTCGTGCCTAGGCACTGCGTTACGCAAGTGCCACTCCTTGGAGAATGTCGACGTCAGATGGGTATTAACGCAGGCCCGACGATCGTCACGGGTGACGCTCGATGAACCGTTAATGCCAGATTAAACCACCGTTATATATCGAAGAATCGTCGCCATGCCCACACACTCAAATTTGAGTCCGCAATATCAATGAGTTACGCTGTGTCGCGCGTGGCGCGCATATCACAGGGGGTGACATGAAAACCGCAGAACTGACCGGGGCGTTGCTTGACTACTGGGTTGGAAACGCGCAGGGCGAGCGTGTTGTCATCGAGCGCAACGCGATACACAACGCTGACCCAGTGCGCGACATGTGCTGCCGGCCGCTGCCGGACGGATCGGACCTACCAGATTTTTCTCTGCCGCCGTATCGGCCGTCAACGGATCTTGAGCTGGGCCGGAAGATCATGGAGCAAAAGGGGATTTCGGCCGCGTTGTATAGAAACCACTGGGTAGCCGGGACAAATGGGGGATTCTCTTCAAGCGGCGTGTTGGAGTTGTATCACAGGCACTCTGGCGAGACTGGCTTGATCGCCGCAATGCGGGTATGTGTCGAATTGGCATATGGACCCGAAGTGCCAGAAATACTGCATTCTTATCAACGAGTTACGTGATGTAGGCCGCTTCACCTTGGAAGCGGCTAGAAACGCGTAGGAAAGCATGTATGCTCGCCGTTCGGAGCGATCTAAAAGACGCTCAACCAAGGCCGCACGGTCACTGTCGCGTCGGCGTAGACGCGACTCATTGCTCGCCCCGAAGTTGTTTAGCGAGGTTGGGATCCAACAAAGCCATTGGCGTCGTGTGCAGCGCGACCGCCAACTTGCCAATATTATCGATCGAGATATTCCGCTCACCACGTTCGACCGAGCTGACGTAAGCACGACTGAGGTCCGCTGCATCAGCCAGTTCCTCTTGTGATTTGCGGATACGTCTTCCGTAAGCGCCTCATCGGTTACCGGGGGGCACCCGTTCCGGTCGTGTTCTCGAACAAGGCCCCTCGCTATGGCCAGGTCGCACTTTATTATCAAGCTTCTGGGCAGCACGGGGCTGACATCAAATTGTTCCTTCGTGTTAGCAGCCGGCTGCTGAACAAATATCTCATTCCCCAGGCTCTTACCGTTCATATAAAGGAAAACCGGCAAAATATCGGCCCATCAAGAATGACGATTTTCTGATAGAAACGTGAATCGTTATCAGAAATGTCAAAGGAAAGCGTTGGAAATGCTCGCAGGGTAAACCCTAAAAATAAAAAGGTTGCTGCCCCTCCTCGCTCGGCTTAGGATTGCCAGCAATTAAATAAGTACTGAAAAGGCTAGGAAACGCCATGTCAAATTGGCTTTGCCGTCGGGGATGTGTATTTTTGGGTTTGATGCTGTTTTGGATTGCGGGAAATTGTACGGAAGTCGCATTCGCTGGCTTTTCGTATTCAGGAGAAAAACAATCGATACCCGTGAGATTTCCGTACACGACCGAATACGAAAAAACTCTGGGTGGCAGAAAAATCGACGGCCTGCTCCAGCCCGTGCTTGCATCGGTACAACCAAAAAACTTCACACTGATTCCTCGAATTGACAACCTGATCGGGCGCGACCAAGCCGTTGCGGTCTCCCTGGTCGTAACAAGCGAGACCGTATCTACTGAGCAAATAGGAGCGATATACAAGCTGCTGGTTCAAGTGCGAGCCCAGACGGTATTTTTCGACTTCAAATCGATGATGGTGCTTGCCGCGTATCCAATGAGTTTTGCCTATATCGATCAACTGTCAAGCCCACCCACCGAAATAGATAAGCTCCGAGACATTGGGTACGTTTATAACGGCATTGATGGAAAACCGGGAATCATTTCCCGGTTCACACAAACCCTCGCAACGGCGAATTTACCCTCCAGCGCAACCAAATTTGTGCAAGTAACCAAGGTCAATATTGGTGACGAGGCCCGTGCCGAATTTCCCAAGCAATACGAAAACGGGGAAGCCGAAACCTGGATCGCCGATTCATTAAGCGAAGCCATATCGACAAAAATGAATGTGCCAATTTTGCCATTCAAAAAAGGCTATGCGATAGGGAACACGATGTCTTTTACCGTTTCCGACGGATCGGTCTATTCACTTAAAATTCCGGACTCGGATTATGAACTTTCGATCGATCTGATCAAATTGAAAAAAGTCAATTACGAAGAACAAGCAGCGGGAAAAAGCATTATTTACGCCACCTATACCACTATAAAACTAGAGTTACCTGGATCAACGGTCTATCTTGACGCGAATTTTAAGAATGGCGAGGTGAAGATCGTGCCAAGCACGCAGGTCGATACCGACGACTTTCCAGCTTTTCAAGATTCGATACTTGGCCTGCTCAATAAGTTCGCGGGTGTGATTTCCGGAGACGGCAACCCGTGGCTGAAAGCGTCGGCGTCGGGCGATAACGTCGATAAACAAGTCATAGCTACTCGGGAGTTGTTGCAATCATGCAGATAGTAAAGATCGTAACCCTGCTTCTTCTTTCCTTATGCGTTGGCTCCGCGTCAGCGGACGTCGTCAGCGCCAAGGGAAAGGCCACAGTCACCTACACCGAGCGCTCAGCAAATTCGGATACGAAGGCAAAAGCGCTCGACGCGGCGCAGATGAAGGCGATTGAGTTTTATTTTGCCGAAGCCGGCGATGCTGAATCTGAAAACCTCGATGCGATTCGAGGAAAAATTAAGGCAGACCCAGACCGCTTTATCCTGGACTCGACGTTGCTTAGCGAAGAGGACAAGCCGGATGACCATCGATACACCGTTACGGTGAGAGTGTCATTGAACGGTTCAAATTTGCGGAATGCGTTGAAGACCGCCTCGGCGATTGGTACCACCCCTCAAGCAGCGAAATCGCAGTTGGCTTTCATCTTTGTATCACGGCAAGTGGAGACGCAAACCACCTTCGACGCGCGTGTCACTAAGCGTGTTGCGGTAGGCGATCAGGGAAGCCTAGCCACGTCTACGTCCGATCGTGGAACAGAAGGCGAGTCGATCAAAAGTTCTCAGGTTTCTACTAACGCATCCAGCAGCAACAAGGCCACCTACGACGCGCAAAGAACGGTCACTGTGGAGAGCGGCGGCTCTTCCGTAGCGCGGGCCGGTCGGTCGACCTGGGAACTGATTCCCAGTCAGAACCTTAACCAAGTCGTAACCGAAATATTCAAAACTTCCGGATACCGGGTTGCCGAAGCCCAATACGTTGAACCGTTGTCGGGCGGCATGCTGAAGGTGTCAGCCATTGAAAATGACTATAAGTCAGGCAACGATCTGCGCAGCAGCACGCTCCAGAACGTAGTAACCGGATTGCGAACCGCACAGGTTCGCTATTTCGCGTTGGGAACGTTGGACGTCGGCGCTGTCAGCGTTGACCCCGCGACTGGTCTGCAACGTATTGCGGTGACCGTGAATGCAAAGGTGATCGATGTCGGACAGGGAATCCCTGAGGATGTGGCCGTTGCTGGACCATCCCAGTACTCGGGGGTTGGGCCTACCGAAGATGAAGCTAGAACAAACGCAATGAAACTCGCAGCCGAAAATGCCGCACATGAATTAACCAGTCAACTGGCTAACGCCGGCCTACATTAACACCACTTTTAGAGAAACTAACCAATGTCCCGGATTCTTGCGTCGATGTTCGTAGCTGCAGCTATTCTGAGCCCTTTGTCAGTACAGGCGTTCGGTCTTCCGGGAATCCCCGGTCTCGGAACTGCATCGCCAGGTGCGAGTAGTACCGATCTGTCTGGATCGCAGGATCAGTTGGTAACCCAGTACGTGGGCGCCAACAAGGAGGTACTCAATGCAAATAGCAAAATGGCCGATGCATTGGGACTTAAGGAAGCCGCAGAGACGGCTCGAGCAGCGGCCGGCGCACTAACCACGGGTGCCACAAAAGATGGTTTGAAAGATGGTGACAAAGCCTCGAGTATGACCACCGAAGCCATCGCCGCGGCGGAGAAAAACCCGCCGGTCATGGATGCTAAAGCAAAGGCCACTTATGCCTCCGGTTTGGCTTCACTCGGCATTGCTGTAGTGAAATATGTTGGGATGAAGCAGCCGCTGAGCCAGTTTCAATCTGGCTTGTCCAGTGTTTCACCGATGATGCTGCCGAAATTGCAAAGCGGCGCATACATAGTGAGCTCCTTTCCGACGAATTTGACCAACTTAACGAGCGCCCTCAGTGGTGCGATATCGTTCGCAAAAGCACATGATATCGCCGTGCCGCTGGAAGCCACGAACGCAATATAAGTCCATAAAATCAAACAGGCGGGGGCGGTTAATGAATTTGCTTCGAACAGCGGGTATTTCTTTGTTGGCGATTGGTTTGATTTCTTGCGGCAAGAAGGACGTACCGCTCGCCCCTCCTTCTCTACCACAAACGGGTAGTACTCCGATGCCGGATGTGGGCAAGGTCGATACAGTGATGACGACCGCTACCGGCTATGGGTCTAGCCCCGGAGAAGCGACTGCAGATGCAATGAAATCAGCCATTCTCCAAGTCAACGGCGCTACGATCGATACCGCTTCGGTGAAGGTCAAATACGGTCTGGATATCACCGACGGCCAGGATGCGGTCTCGCTGCGTGCATCCGAATTTGCGGAGAAAGTGGCGCAGAGCTCGGGCGGAGCCATTACAAATTTCAAAATCGATAACGTGACTGAGCCTAAGCAAAAAGGCGATCCCTATAAAGTCACGATCGAAGCGAACATTGCTCACTTCACTGCGCCCGCGGATAGTAAAAAAATTAAGGTCGTCGTCGCCCCGATTCGGTTCGATACCAACGGTTTCATGATTGGCTCGGAAACAGTTCCATCGGCAAAAGTCGCTGGCGATATCCAGCAGCAAGTATCGATTGCGCTCACCAATACCGGTCGGTTCAGCGTTCTTGACCGTGGAGACGATGCCGATGTCCAGCAAGAACTTGACATGATAAAGAGTGGCGACGCGCCACGTGCCGAGAATGGAAAAATAGGCCAGGCAGTCACCGCCGACGTCATATGGGCTGGGCACATCAGCAACTTGGCATACAACCGGCACGCACGACAGCTCCAGACGAGTGACCGGGAACTAGTCAGCTATTCTGGCGGATGGGGGATGTCGCAAAAGCTTGTGAACGTCGCCACCCGACAAATTTTGACTTCAGATTCGCTTCAGGGCCAAGCACCCGAAATTGCTGCCACTACGATGAGTTCTGGGATCAATTCCGCACAAGTGCTCCAGGATATGGAGAGCCAAATCGCCAGCAAGGTGGTTGCGTCGATTCTTACCCATACGTTTCCGGTAACAGTGATCCAGCGTGACGGCAATACGGTTGTGCTCAGCCAGGGTGGGGAATCTGTGCAAGCCGGCACTCGCTATGCTCTCGTCGCCATGGGAACCGAGATGAAAGACCCACAGACGGGAGAATCGCTTGGACGCACAGAGTTGCCGTGTTGCGACGTCGTTATCGATAGGGTGACACCCAAACTATCCTACGGGCATTTGGAGAATGTGACCACTTCGCTCGACAATATTCCGTCGGGTGGACTACAGCTGCGAGAACAGTTAAAAAGCATTCCGGTTGCCGTAGAGACGCGAAGCGATGACCAAGCCCGTAGTTCACCAAATCAACCCAAAATATTGACAGCTCAGAGAAAATCCGACCGACCCAATCCTGCGACGGCTTCCCCTAACGCGGATCCGAAGGAGGATGGCAAGTGGTGAGGGCCTGCGTACGAAAACCTTCGAGTAGTGAGGTTGGGCGTGGATTTCGGATACCAACAGTAAGCGCTGGGATGAGCGCTTTCCGCGCTTCGCGTGCAACCCTGATTTGAACAACGTCAGTAGGTCGCCCGTCTACGCAGAAGGATGAAAGTGAACCGGATTCTGTAGGGAATGCGGCGGCCGCCTCGTAGCAAAAGCTGCCTGTTGCGGCGATTCCGTACAGTGGGGACGCCTGAAGCGTCAGCGAAAACCGGTGTAGATCAGTGATTCGATGGACCAAAAATCTCCTCAACTTCATAAAAAAGGCAAAATATGTCAGATGACCTCAAAGAGCCAGCCGTTGCTAGTGGGAGTGGTGGCATCAACCCCATTGTCGAAAGTCTTGGAGTGCTACGGCACAAAATTAGCAGGAGTAACGCCTATTTGGGGGTGCTTATCGGGTTTGCCGTTTTCGCCTTCACGCTATTCCTTTCATGGTCAAGCATTCCGGTAGGTCAGCAGGCCGCCGATGGTGGCACATCGACAGGGTGGAATGAGAAAGCGTACCTCGCGCTCTTTCCCCTGGCCCTTGCTCTATATCCAGTATTTTTGCAACGAACTGTCCATTTGCGAAATCTACTAATTAACGTAGCCATTTCGTTTGCGCTGCTCGGTTACAACAACGTGATAAATCGCTCAACGTGGCACAGCGTGGATAACGCCTCCAACAATTTCGGTTCCACCTTGGATAGCGGATTCTGGCTCGGATTAATGGCTATGGTTGCGATTTCTGTTTTTGGGGTGGCTTGGTCGCTACATACCTCGGGCGACGATCAGACGTTGAAAGCGTCGACATCGAAGATGTGAACCGGACTAGCCGCGAAGTCCGAGTAGATCCATATTGTTGTTCGGATATCCAAGAATTCGGACTCCGTGGCATGGGGTTCACGCGAAAGCAACGAGATGGGCGCCCCCACCCGAGACGGCATCAGTGTGCCAAAGTGGAGTGGCGTATTAACCACTTCGCAGACGGGAGCGCTCATCATGAAGGCTACAACCATTGGAATCGATCTGGCAAAAAATGTCTTTAAGGTTCATGGAGTAAACGAGCACGGTAAGGTCGTGCTGAAGAAGCCGCTGAAGCGTGAGCAAATGGCGGCATTCTTTACCAACCTGCCGCCAGCGCTTATCGGCATGGAGGCCTGTGGCAGTCCACACTCCCGGGTCCTCACCATACTGAATCGCCCCGGATATCCGAACCCATGAAGGATGGTTATATTTGGCAGTTGTGTTGGACTTGTTCTCGCGGCAAATCGTGGGGTGGTCGATGCAGCCATTTTCGCCTTGGGTGTCCGCGCCGCGGTTGGCATCGACGGCCTTGACCGACCGATCGCGTCCAGTTCTCTTTGTCGGGAGGCCATAGCCCGCCGGTAGGGTTCTTGGCCCTGCTTGCGCTTGCCCCCCCCATTCCTTCAGCACAACGGCGGGAATGCCCACAAGCAGGAAGCCACCGAAGTGCATCGCCCGCTCGTGCATGCCGAGTATGCCCCATGACTGGCGGTCACGTAGCGGCGCCGCTTCGATGCCTTTGCCGTCGTCCTGGATTTTCACGAGGATGACACCGCCCTGCTCTTTTGCGTGAATCGATATCCGATGGGGCTGACGAATGGCTTGAGCCGGATGCGGGGCGACTCGCACGTCCGGTTCTTAGGGGGCGGTGGAGCAGTAATGCGCTACCGCTACCCGACATTGGTGTGGATGCCGACTCGGGTTTGGTGTAAGCGAACAGTCTGCACCGTCATTGACGGAGAGAGAGCGAACTAGTGAATCAACGCTCGTACTTGGGAAGTTGGTCGGCAAGAGCCCAAGGCAGGAGCTCATCAACCCGGTTGACCGGGTGGTCGGCGATAACACCGATGACGTGACGCAGGTAAGCCTCGGGATCCACACCATTCAGTTTGGCGGTCCCGATCAGGCTGTAAATCGCGGCTGCGCGCTCGCCGCCGGTGTCGGCACCCGTGAACAGATAGTTGCGCCGACCCAGGGCGACACCTCGCAGCGCGCGTTCCGCCGCGTTGTTGTCGATTTCAAGATGACCGTCATCGAGGTAGCGCGTGAGTGCTGGCCACCGGTTCAGCGCATACAGAATGGCTTTGCTCGTATCTGACTTCTTCGACAGCGTGGCGAGCATCTCGCTTAGCCAGGCATGCAAGGCGTCGATCAACGGTTTGGCATTGGCCTGCCGATATCTTGATCGCTCATCTGGCGGTTTGCCTCGCACCTCAGCTTCCACTACGTACAGCTCTGCGATGCGCTTGAGCGCTTCCTTGTTGAAGTCGTTAGGTCGTGCTTCGTGCAGATCGTGGAATTTGCGACGCGCATGCGCCCAGCACGCGGCCTCGACGACTCGACCGGTTTGGTAAATGGCGTCATAGCCAGCATACGCATCGGCTTGCAACGTACCGTGGAACGCGGCCAGGTGGGTTTGCGGATAGATACCCTGGCGGTTTGGCGTGTAGGCGAACCTACGTGCGGCCTTCGGCTTGAGCTTTAAGCGGCAGTTCTGAGCGACTGCTTTGTGGCGTCAAATTCAGCTCGGCGTACTTCCGCCCTGGGTCGTCTACGGAAATTCCACTTTCGACCGCGGCTTGCGGTGTTTGAACCCACCTCGTATTTCCGGGTTCAGCCAGTTAGCGACGTTCGAAGCCTCTCTGAAGATCGTCAACAATCGCTAACAGCTTCTGGTGGCGCAACGCTACTTTTTCTCGAATACTGCCAAGTCAAGATTGAGGGCGTCGACCAAAATTGCCGCAATCGTTGTTAGGCGTTCCGTTTCTGGACTTTCCGTGACGGAATAGTCATTGCGGCGACGCCAGCGACTACACATCCGAGTCCCAGCCAGGCCGACGTAGACAGCGATTCCCCGAGAAACACGATGCTTATCGCGACGCCAATGGGAACCCGGAGATAGGCTTGCGCCGTTGTACCAACCGAACCTAGCGTTTGTACAAGTCGAAAATAAATAGCGAACGCCATCGCGGTAGAAAAGATCGCGAGCGCCGTAAGCGCCATAAGTGATTGCAACGAAGGATGGAGTGTCCGGGGACGGTCAACCACCAGACTGACAGGAATAAGCAGGATCGAGCCGACAATGAGCGAACCCGCAGCAGGAGCGGCTGGCGAGAACCCTTTGAACGACCGTCCGTAAATCGCCGCAGCAGCATAGCAAACCGTCGCTGTGACGATTGCCAATTGCGGAATAAGCTGCCGCCCTAGCCCTTCGAATGCGCTGACACCAACGACCAGGCATATACCGGCAAGCCCCGCGATGACGCCGAACAATTTGCGAGGTGTTATTTGTTCATGGCGAGTGATAAGCCACGTTCCGAGAAACGCCATCACAGGCGAGGCCGAATTCAGGACCGTCGCCAAACCAGCGTCCACTGAACGTTCGGCCCAAGCTATAAGCGTGAAGGGAACAACGCTGTTCAGCAAAGCTTGTACGAAAAAACGACGCCACACTGCGGGATCGCGCGGCATGGAAATGTGCTGCGCTGTCATCCAGAGGAGAAGGACCGATCCGGCAATTAGCGTTCTCGCCGCGATAAGCGTGAGCGGAGGTATTGTAGCGACGCCAATTTTGATGAATGTGTAAGACGCTCCCCAAAGTGTCGAAAGTGTCAGAAGCAGGATCAAGTCAAGAACGGCGTTTGGTCCGCTCGTAGTTGTTGTTCGTATTTGGGACAATTCGTTTTCGCAGTGACGGGGCTGGGATCTACGCGGCCTGTGGTGGCCCGCAGGGGTGAATTATGAAAGTACCCCGGAGCGAATGCTTCGGTATGGAGCGAAATGTGGATTGCCGCCGCGTCAACCAACCCTCGTTGTTTTACGACACGGGCATGACCGTTATCGAGAAGTCTGACGGTCCGCTTCACGCCCTGAGGCGGTCAGTCAAGCATTTTTCTGGGGAAGTGCGAGGCTTCCGAGAAGCGGCGAACCTCGCTTTCTCAGCGCGTTCAGATAGATGCTCTCGTCGTACCGTGTTCCGGTCTGCCAGCAGCGGTAGAGGATTCGTATCCACTTGAAGGCCAGTGCCCTAACAGCGGCCTGATATGAGCTGCCCTTCGCTCGTTGTTGCCGGTAGTAAGCGCCAGCCCAGAACGATTTATTGATGGTCTGGCCGGCCCATTCGACGAAGGTTTGGCGCAGGAATGTCGGGCATTGCCAGCGCCAATGTACCCAGCTCTTCTTGCCGCTGCGCTCGGTAACCGGCGCTATGCCGGAGTACTTCTGCAATTCGTCAGCGCGCTGGAAACGGTCACGTTGCTCGCCGAATGCGGCGAGCAGGCGCGGCGTTAGATGCGGACCCGCGCCGGGCAAGCTGTCAAACAGCTCGAAGTCGGGCTGCGTTCGTGCGACTGCCGCGATTTCCTTATCGAACACGTCGATTGCGGCGAGTGCTGCACGTAGTTGCACCACTAACGCCAGCACATGCAATCGACAAGGCACAACGATACCAGGATCATCAGTCAGCGATGCAGCGCAGCGAATGGACTCCAGACGTCCCTCGATCAATTTGGCTCGACGACAGTTGTGCGCATGGAAGAAGGTTTCGAGGGTCTTCCTGCTAGCGCGTTTGACCGCTGACAGGGTTGGCCAGCGGGTAAGGAAATCACAGAAGAGCACCGTGTCGATGTGCTCGAACCATTCCAGGGTTTGAGGATAAAACTGCTTGAGCGTGTTGGTGAGGCGATTAGTAAATCGGGTCTTGTCGCCAACCAGTTCACGACGCTGTTCGATCAGGCTCATCAATGAACGCATGCCGGCGCTCTGCGGCCTGAGCGGGCTGAACCGCTCAGGATGGCGCAGCAGCAGGTCGAGTGCCAGTTCAGCATCGGTAGGATCGTCCTTGGCCCGACTCGGTTTGAACGCCTCACGGTACTTCGCGAGCATTGAGGGATTGATCGGGAATAGTGTGAAGAACGTATGTTTCTGCAACGCAGAGACAATCGGTCCTTTGGCTAATTCAAGGGCCACCGCGATGGGGCCGCCAAAGCGCTGATATAACGCCTTTGCCCATTCGTCAATGCGCGTAACTTGGTGAGGGATGCAATCGAACTCACGCCTGTCGTCGCCGGCCTGCTGTAGGCAGATGTCATGTTTGGTATCTGCCCAATCAATGCCGACGAAAGCCTTGAATTGCTGATTCGATAGAGGTGCCATGTGAACCTCCACAAGTGATAAATTACCCGTTAGGGGCATGCACGCTTGCGTTCAGCGAAGGCAATATAGTGAGCCGGTGCGACGGCGAACCCTGAGTATTCGTTATCGAGCGCAAGCGCACCCGTGGACTCGAAGCTAAAGCGGCAATCGTCCAAGCGATTGGGTCGAGATATTCGTAGTCTGCGGGTGCATGTCCCGCCTTCACTGGCAGCTCTCTGCCAGTCATACCAGTATCGATGAAAGCGGGACGGACTACCTATATCGGGTCGACAGGGAGCGCCCAACGTTTCCGATAGTGACATCCGCGTCGACGCTCAGGGCCTTTGAGGATTTCCCGAAGCTTTACTCAACGGAGGCGAGTATCGCTGCTGGCTCTTTTCTGTGGGTCATGACCAAACCCAAGACATTCCAAATACGATAAGCACTGGGGGCCGACGGAGACGATAGCTTATCGCACGATGCAAAATCCCATGTCAATGGTAGGCAAGCGCATGCCCGGATTTGTGAGGTCATTTTAAGCGCCTGACCGACCGGGTACTTGAAGTAAGTCTGCGGCGCTAACGTCGAGAGCGATGGCGATTCTCTCAATGTTGTCTAGGGACACATTAATTCGCGCACGCTCTACCTGGCTTATAAAAGTTCGATCCAGATTTGCCGCGAATCCGAGCTGCTCCTGCGATAGTAATTTAGCCACTCGGCACGACCTCACGTTAAATGCGAGCACGTCCCTTAGAGAGACGAGGGGCAGGGATAAATCGGGACCTTTGAGGGAAGCTGACATAACCCCAATAGTTGCGATATGATGCGTTCGCATCTACGGTCTTTACATCACGTATCGTCTTTAATAGGCATTCCCCGCGAAAACACGAGTGGGGTACCCGCTTCAGCAGGCCAATAGAAAATGCATGGGATTTAATGTGCGATTGTTTAAATCTATGGAGCGGTCGCGAGCCGGCGGTCGGGCTGTATGGCTAGCTGTTGATGAACTCATAGCCGCCTGAACGCTGTCGCAAACGCCGCGTTAAGTCAGGCTTTCTTATGGAATCAATGTGGAATTATCGACAAATCGAATACTGATTGGGGTGGCCAACCAAGCGACTTCACAACTTCCCGATCGATACGGTCATGAGCATTTAGACATTGGCTCAGGAACCGGAGCGCTTATCAGTTTGCTGCGAGCTCGAAACCCGAACTTCCAATCAAGCGCATGTGACTACACTGACACGCTCATAGCCATCGCTGACCAGCGCGTCGACATCTGTGATTTAAACACGCAGGCATTGCCTTACGATTCCGATACGTTTGACCTTGTCACGTGCACGGAGGTCATCGAGCATCTGGAGAACTATCGCAATGTCGTGCGCGAGACGTTCCGAGTCACCAAGCCGGGAGGGCTGGCTATTTTCACGACGCCCAACATCCTAAATCTCAGATCGCGGCTGCGGTACCTGAGTTTCGGATTTGCGAACTTGTTCGGTCCCCTGCCTGTCGGCCGTAAGGAGCGATTCTCGACGGTCGGCCACATCACCCCGATCAGCTTCTTCTACCTCGCCCATGCACTTGCCGAAAGCGGCTTTGAGGACATCGACTTGTCGATCGATAAGGTGCAAAAGAGCAGCTTATGGAAATTGCCGTTGTTCTACCCGGCGATCGCCCTATTCGGCTCAATGGAGTGGCGGCGGGAAGTCCGAAAATATAGAACCATAGATACCAGCAACCGCCGCTACGTCGCGGTACAAAATCACCTGCGGGTGCTTCTGGGCCGCACGATTATCGTGAGCGCTCGAAAGCCAGATAATTTGCAGGATCCGGATCGAAGTATGTGATTGGCCGGCGCTGATATTGGTAGGTTGAAAACGGCTCTCCGTGTCTCCTGCCAAATGATCGGTTACACAAAGTTAATTGCATCAGCGCGTGTGGTTCTTTGTGCTGTCGCGACGTAAATGATTCACAAACAACTGCGCGGCGGTCGACAGGGCATCGAATGATCTGACATAAATTTGCAACTGACGACGGGCCCAGGGTTCGTCAATGCTCAGGATCCGGACATCGAACATCTGTGAATAAAGCTGTGCGATATCGAAGGGCAGTACGCCGATACCCAGGCCGGCATTTACCATAAAGCACAGGGTATCGAAGCCGGTGACCTGCACTTTGACCCGCACGTTGCGCTTCAGATTGTCGGCTGCGGTGGATACGATACGATTGATTGCGCTGCCCGTATGCAGGCCGATAAAGTCATATTCAAGCGCGTCCGAAAAATGAAAGCTCGGTATTTTGATGAGCGGATGGTTCCCTGGAACGATCAACGCAAGCGTATCTTGCCGATAGTGGAACGCTTGCATCTGGCTATCGACAACGCTATTCGAACAGATACCGACATCGGCGGAATTCTCGGACACCGATTTCAGGATGACCGGCGTGATCTTCTCCTCAAGGTGGAGTTGAATATCAGGGTACTCACTTAGAAATGCCTTGATGTCTTGCGGCAGAAACTGGGTGATCACCGAGATATTCGCAAACACGCGAACCACTCCTCGCACACCGCTGGAGTATTCCCGCATCTGCACGGAAATTTCCTCCAACTCGCGCAACGCGCGCCGCGCCATGGCGGACAAGGCCATGCCGGCTGTGGTCGGCCGTATGCCTTTATTGGTTCGCACGATCAATTTAGTCTGTAGCGTGGCTTCAAGCTCACTGATACGTCTGCTGACGGCCGCCGCAGCAATATGCTCGCGTTCCGCAGCGCCGGTGATGGTTTTCTCTTCGATGACGCTGATGAAGAGTTTCAGCGAAGTGGGATCGAGATGCATAGGCAGTTAAAAGAATTGGTTCATCTGGCTTTCGTGTTGGTCACGGTAGCTGGATATAGATTGAGACCACCACAGCGGAAATAGACGGCGATCTTGAAGCGGTTCGGATTGCGATAACCACAGGCACGTTTTTGATTTGTGACCATTTTAGAATTCAGACCTTCGGCGACAGCGTTAGTGATGCGATGTGCAAAGTAGATCAACACATTGGGCAAATGGCGTGCAATCAGCTTAGCCGCTGCGATGATGGGCGCCAAGCGGCTGAGCGTTGCCCAGAAATGCCAGCAGCGCCTGAACTTTTTCGCCCATTCCGTCGACGTATAGCCCCACAAATCACGCAGCGCTTCCTTAGACGCCCAAGCACGACCTGTCTTGAGCGAAGCGACTTTCAGTTGATCGAAGCGCTCTCCAGCTTTGTCGGTCATATTGGCCGGATTGGTGAGCGACAGATACTTGCTTTTGGTCAGGGCGCTGTCTTCCGACTGCATCTGGGACTTGTGCTCCTGCGTCCTGACTTTGTCCACGGCATCAAGTACGAGTTGCATGATGTGATCGATCCAATATCATCTTGGCTTCAGCGCCAGACACGTCCTCGCAACAGGCTTTGATGTAGGCTGGCCACATGTCCAGACTAATCGCCTCGATCTGATCGCGGAGATTAGTTTCAAAGGCCTCGAAGGAGTCGGCAAGACTTTTTTCCTGACGACCCTCGCCAATATATTCGACCGTCACCGCTTCCAAGTCGCTCACCAGGGTCATGTAGCAGTGGCCTTTGACGATCGCCTTCTCGTCGATGTCAATTTGCCGGGTAACCTCGTGGTTCCTCCCTGCACGTCCACGCAGCACCGCACGCTCCATTAGTTGATCGGCTTCGTTGCAGGTAATCCTCAGGATATCTGCCGCCTTTTTGACGTTCGCCGCCGACAGAACATCAATGGTCAGCACTTCGAACAGCTTGGTGAATTGGCTACCCGCTTGTGTCCACGGCAGCGTCACTTGATGCACGTCGTGTTCCGGGCACGACACACGCGGTGGCCTGGTATGCACGTAGGACAGAAACTGGCAACTGTTCAGGTGCCGCCAAATTCGGCCGGCGAGATGGTCATAGACGCGCAGTTCACGTCCGTACTCGGGGCAGCCAAAACGCTGTCCCACCGGATGCTTAATATGAACCGCAGCATGCTGATGCGCCATATCCAATTCAACTCACTCCACTGTCCAGGGGGCCATCAGTCCAAGCAACCGCCTGTACAACTCCACGCTATCCATCGCACACTCTCCTTGCCGACTATGCGTGAAAGCGTACTACTGCCTCACAGAAGTGTCCGGAACCAAGGAATTAAAACAGCTAGCACCGCGATTTTGGTGCCTCAGAGGCCTATCTGAATGATATCTCGTCATCGCAGTTCGCGATGGCAGCATCATAAATCACAGATTCAACGGGCGGAAAACGATTGTTATACTTTTCCAAAGTGCGTTCGATCTCTGCTTCGCGCAAATTATAAGAACTGGGAGACACATGAGTATGAAGTTGAGCGATAGCCTACTTTTCAGGCAGCAAGCCTATATCGGTGGGCAGTGGTGCGATGCCGATTCCCGGCAAATCATCGAGGTTTTGAACCCGTTCGACGGCAGTCTGATAGGCACGGTGCCCAAGATGGGGCAAGCCGAAACCGCGCGTGCGATCGCCTCGGCCGACCAGGCGCTGCCCGGATGGAAAGCCAAGACCGGCAAGGAGCGCGGTGCCATTCTGCGGAAATGGCATGACCTGATCGAAGCGAATCGAGAAGACCTCGCGCTGATGTTGACACTGGAACAAGGCAAGCCTTTGGCCGAAGCCAGGGGGGAGCTCACGTACGCGCAGTCTTTCGTTGAATGGTTTTCCGAAGAGGCCAAGCGCGTCTATGGTGACGTCTTGCCCAATACCCGCAGCGATCAGCGTCTGCTGGCGATCAAGCAGCCGGTTGGGGTTTGCGCGGCGATCATAGCCTGGAATTTCCCGTCAGCCCTAGTCACGCGCAAGGTAAGTCCCGCGTTGGCTGCTGGATGCACAGTGGTGCTGAAGCCGGCCGAATTGACGCCCTTTACGGCACTGGCGCTAGTGCATTTGGCGGAGCAAGCAGGTCTTCCTCCCGGCGTCTTTAATGTGGTTACAGGTGACCCGGTGCAGATCGGCAAAGAGCTTACTGCAAATCCGGTAGTGCGTAAATTGACCTTCACCGGTTCGACCGAAACCGGTCGTTTGTTGATGCAGCAAAGCGCTTCCAATATCAAGAAACTCTCTTTGGAGCTGGGCGGCAATGCGCCGTTCTTGGTCTTCGAGGATGCGGATTTGGCCGAAGCGATCGACGGTTTGTTAGCCTCGAAGTTTAGAAATGCCGGGCAGACCTGTGTCTGCGCGAACCGGGTTTATGTGCATGCGGCCGTGGTGAAAGAATTCTCCGAGAAGCTGGCGGCACGGATAAAGCAGATGAAGGTCGGCAACGGCCTCAATGAGGGCGTGGTGCTGGGGCCGCTGATCGATAACCGAGCGGTGACAAAAGTCAGCCGTTTGGTGGATGACGCGGTGGGCAAGGGCGCTCAAGTATTAGCCGGCGGCAAGCTACTTAAGGAAGGGACGCTGTTGTTCGAGCCGACTTTGCTACTGGGCATTTCAAGCGAAATGCACATTTCGCGGGAAGAAATTTTCGGCCCGGTGATAGGCATCACGACATTTTCCACCGAGCAGGAGGTGCTGGCGCTGGCAAACGACAGTCCGTCCGGGCTAGCAGCCTATTTCTTCACCGCGAATCTGGAACGCGTCTGGCGAGTCATGGAAGGTCTCGAATACGGCATTGTCGGTGTCAATACCGGTGCCGTCTCGAACGAAGTCGGACCGTTCGGCGGCATCAAGGAATCCGGTATTGGCCGCGAGGGGTCGAAATACGGTATCGAAGAATTTCTTGAGATCAAATATGTTTGCTTGTCGGGAAAGTCGCTGAACCCCCTGCCTGCACTGCCGCATTAAAAACTTCTCCGAGAGTCATCCGTGAATCAAGCCCATGTATCGCTGCAGGATGCAGCGAGTTTCGACTATGTGATCGTCGGATCCGGCGCCGCTGGCGCCATCCTGGCAAACCGCCTGAGTGCCGATGGAGCGACGGTCTGTCTGCTCGAAGCGGGGCCGCCCGATCGCAATTTCTTTCTGCATATGCCGGCCGGCTACATCAAGTCGGTGTTCAATCCGAAGTACGCATGGCAGTTTTCCAGCGAGCCCTCGGCGCTGACCAACGGCCGCCGCATCCCTCTGCCACAAGGTCGCACGCTGGGCGGCTCGACGTCGATCAACGGGCTGGTCTACAACCGCGGACAGAGCGCCGATTTCGATCACTGGGCCGAACTGGGCAATGCGGGCTGGTCCTACGAAGAGGTTCTGCCTTACTTCAAGTCGATGGAGCGCCGTATTGGAGGCGACGACCGTTATCGCGGACGTTCGGGTGAATTGCCGGTCACCAATATCGACTGGATTCATCCTATCTGCGAAGCCTTTATCCAAGGAGCGGTCGATGGCGGGCTGCCGCGCAATGCCGATTACAACGGCATGGAGCAGGCCGGCGTCGGATATTTTCAGCGCACCATCGACAACGGTTGGCGCGTAAGCACTGCCAAGGCATTTCTGCGGCCTGCCCGCTCGCGTGCGAATCTGCAGGTAAAAACGTATGCGCAGGCGACGCGGATTGTGTTCGAAGGGCGTAAGGCGATCGGAGTGGTTTACGTGCATCCCGACCGGCCATCCGAATCGAAGGTGGTCTTGGCCAAGAAGGAAGTGATTGTCGCGTGTGGCGCCATCAATACGCCCAAGCTGCTGCAATTATCGGGAATCGGACCGGGCCAGCTACTGCAAACGTACGGCATCGACGTCGTCAACGATCTTGCCGGTGTGGGTGAAAATCTGTCGGATCACTATTCGGTACGCGTGGTGGCACGCGTCAAAAATAGCCAGACAATGAATGAATTGGTCAAAGGTTTGAACTTAGGCGGCCAGTTGTTGCGCTGGGCTTTCAAGAAGCCCAGCGTTCTGGCGCTCAGTCCGTCGCTGGTGCACTATTTCTGCAAGTCCTCGCCAGGACTGGCCTTACCCGACATGCAAGGCGTGTTTACACCTGCCAGCTACAAGGAAGGTTATGTCGGCATGCTCGACGATTTTCCCGGAATGACCGCCGGCATTTGGCAGCATCGGCCGGAAAGCCGCGGGCATGTGCGTATCCAATCGGACAATCCTTTGCAGGATCCGCTGGTCCAGCCGAACTACCTAACGCACTCGAACGATCAGCAAACGCTGATACGCGGCATCAGACTGGCGCGCAAGTTGTTGCAATCCCGGTCGCTGGAGCAGTACTTCGATAAGGAAGCGCTGCCGGGCAAGATCTGCGAGTCCGACGATGAGCTGCTGAGCTTTGCAAAGCAATATGGCGTGTCCTCGTATCACGTGAATGGCACGGCCCGTATGGGGGCCGCAGACGACAAGCTGGCCGTGGTCGATCATGAACTGCGCGTGCATGGTGTGCAGAATCTGCGAGTGGTCGATTCGTCTGTGATGCCATCAATGCCATCGGCAAATGTATGCGCGACGACGATGATGATTGCCAATAAAGCATCCGATCTGATCCGGGCGCGTTGACCGATTTTTCTCCCCCTCACCTTCACATACAAAAAAAGCAAGGAGACACTGTGTTTAAAACCTCATCTTTATCTGTCATCAAGGCAGCGTGCACCTTGGCTGTCGCTATGAATGTCTGCGCTGTTGCCGCAGCGCAGGATATCAAGATCGGCTTCAACAGCGACATGTCCGCGACCGGTGCGGCGGATTTCGGCGTTTCGGCATTGGAAGGCGCGCGACAAGCCGCCGCCGATCTTAACGCGACGGGCGGGGTGTTGGGCCGCCAGGTTGTCATCGTGGAACGCGACGACGTGGGTTCGCCGCCTAAGTCTATCCAGAACACCAATGAACTGGTGGACAACGTGAAAGTCGATGCGCTGCTGGGCGGCGTCAATTCGGGCAATATGCTGGCGTGGCTGCATATCGTCGAAGATAAGAAGATACCGACGATCTCGCCGGTGGCAACTGCCACCGCGATTACGACGCGCTACGCCAGTGCGCCGCAAAACTATATCTTCCGGGTCTCGATGGCCGATCGCGACCAATTGGCACTGCTAGTCGCTTACGCTGCCAAGGCCAGCAAGAACCACAAGATCGCGCTGATCACCGATACCACCGGTTACGGACAGCAAGGCGCCAAGGACGCAACGGAAATCCTGGCCATGCATGGCCTCAAGCCCGTCGATGCCGAGAAATTCGGTCCTACCGATACGGACATGACGTCCCAACTGAATAAAATCAGAGATTCGGGCGCCGATACGCTGATCGTTTATGCGCTGGCGGATTCGAACGCGCACGTCATGCGCAGCCTGGAACAGATCAACTATTCCCCTGTAGTTCTGGGTTCCTGGGCTAATCTCAGCCCGCCATATCTGCGGATTGCCGGTCCCGATCTGGCCAAAAAAATGATCTTCACGGCGTCGATCACCCAGGATTCCTCCGCCAAGGCGAAGGCTTTATATGATGCGCTGGTGAAGAAGAACGGCAGCGTTCCCACGTATGTGATGGCGGCGCACGCCTACGATTCAGTCAAAATTCTGGCAGCCGCGATGACGCAGGCAAAGTCGGTCGACGGTGAGAAGGTGCAGCAAGCGCTGGAGAATCTGAAGAGTGTCGACGGTGTGATCAAGACATATCAAATGCCTTTTACGCATCAAGATCATGAAGCGCTTGCAGCCAAGGATTTTCGTCTGGTCCGCTGGGACGGCGGCAAGATTGTTTCGGTTCGCGACGACGTGACGCAATCAATTACGCCCGCAGATATCAAAGAATAACCGACGCCGGCGGTCAGTTCACTTCTACAACACAGAACACGGTTGGGCACGGCATCGTGCCCAACTGTCGCAGTGGAAAGGTTCGCATCGATGGGCATTTTTCAAGCAATATTCAGTGGCCTGGCGATGGGCAGCGTGTATGCGCTGATCGCGTTCGGCTTCAGCATCACCTACACCACGACCAAAACATTCAATTTTGGTCAGGGGGCTTTTTTGGCGCTGGCCGGGCTGATCGCCGTTAGCGCTGTGCTGTTGTTTAGCCACGGCAAGTTATCCGGATTTCCTTCACCCGAGGATGTGACCTGGGCCTCATTTGCTTTTGCGCTGTTGGCTAGCGTTGTGATCTTGGGCATCTTGGGTTATGCCTTGTATTTCACGGCGATTAAACATTTCGTGGGTGAAGCGGGTCTGTCGTGGGTGATGAGTACCATAGGTTTCGGCATCATCGTACAGAACGTGGCCTTGCTGATCTGGGGGCCCGCGCCGATCGCCTTGGGGTCTCCACTCGGCGATCATGTCATTACGCTGTTCGGTGCCGGCATTCGACCGCAGGAAGTGCTGGTTTTTTTCACCGCCCTCGGATTGATGGTGGTGTTCGACTGGGCACTGCATAGAACCAAGATGGGCAAGGCCGTCAGGGCCGTGGCGTTCAGCAAGTCAGCCGCAAGCCTGATGGGTATCAATGCTAACGCCATCGCCATCGCGGTCTTCATGATCAGCTCTGCTCTGGCCGCGATTGCCGGCGTCATGACCGCGCCCATCACCACCGCGTCGGTCTTTGTCGGAACGTTGCTGGCACTGAAGGCTTTTTCCGCCGCGATTCTGGGCGGTCTGGAAAATCCACGGGGCTGCATCCTGGGTGGATTTTTGATTGGCCTGCTCGAAGCATTTATCGGTCTCTGGTATTCGAATTTACGTGAGATCGCTGTGTTCGGCCTGATTATCGTGATTTTGTATTTCCGCCCGGCCGGTTTGTTGGGTCGTATCCATGCGGAGAAAGTATGAAGTCCGTCAAGATCGTCTCGCCTATCGCGATTGCGGTGCTGGTGTCGTTGTTTGCCTACGCCCCGATCAACGACTTCTACCGTCTTATCGCCTTCAATATCGGCGTCTATTACATCGCTGCATTAGGCTTCAATATCCTGGTCGGGCAGACTGGGCAGAAATCCCTGGGGCATGCGGGCCTGTTCGGGGTCGGCGCGTACACAGTGGCACTCCTGACCGTGAATTACCAGGTCAATCCCTGGTTGGCGCTGCTGTGCGCGGCGGGACTGTCAGCCCTATTCGGCGTCGTGATTGCGATTCCAGCATTGAAGGTCAAGGGCCCGAGCCTGGCAATGGTGACCATCGCTTTTGGTCTGCTGATTGAGAAGATCGTCTCCGAATGGACCGATGTGTTTATGGGGCAAGCTGGCTTCTCCGGCATCACCTCGCTGGATTTCAACGGGGTTGCGCTGAACAGTAGTCAATGGGTGGTGGCCGTCGCGGTTATCGGCTTGCTGCTGCATGGCTTGACCAGTTCCTTGTTGAATGGCCGCATGGGTCGTGGATTTGCCGCGGTGCGAACCTCGGAGATCGCGGCCGAAAGCGTCGGCGTCAGTGTTTACCGTTTCAAGATCCTGGCTTTCGCGATCAGCGCGACAACCTGTGGTATTGCCGGTGCGCTAGTCGCCGAGCAAAACCAATACATCAATTCCGACTTCGTCAACTTCAACTTGTCGGTGTTCTTTCTGGTGATCGTGCTGTTTGGTGGCAGAACCCAGATGGGCTCTTTTCTCGGTGCCGTGATTTTGACCTTGCTGGACGCTTTCCTGGCGCGCTGGCCGGAGATACAGCATTTTGCCTATGGTGCGATTCTGCTGTTGGCACTGTATGTCATGCCGGAAGGACTATCGGGCGTGCTGTCGAAATTCGTCCGCGCTAAGCATCCGCTCGCGGTGATGGCTGCCGCGCCTGCCGGTGCAGCGCAATTGCCGCGTCGGGCGGCATCAGGTGATGCTGCTGGAACTACGCTGCTGGAGGTGCATGCATTGCGCAAGTCGTTCGGCGGGGTGATACCGACCAATGACGTCTCGTTTTCGATCGAACAGGGCACCATCGTATCGTTGATCGGCCCTAATGGCGCAGGAAAGACCACCACCTTGAACTTGCTTTCCGGCTTGATTACGCCGGACCGCGGCACGATCGTATTCAAGGGCAAAAACCTCGTCGGCCTATCGCCGAATCAGATTGCGGCATCCGGGATCGGGCGCACCTTCCAGAACCTGAAATTATTTCAGGGACTGACCGTGCTGGAAAACGTCATGGTCGGTTTTTATCGGCGGCAGACCTCGGGCTTCCTTTCCAATCTGTTATCCCTGCCGAGCAAACGGAAGGAAGAGCAGCGGGTTCGCGCCGAAGCCTTCGGGATTCTACGTTTTCTGGATTTGGATCGCCACGCGTATGACCGGGCCGATGGTTTGCCGTACGGATTGCAGCGCCGTCTGGAAATTGCTCGCGCATTGGCGACTGCACCCGACCTGCTGCTGCTTGATGAACCGGCTGCCGGTCTCAACCCGCATGAGACCGAGCAGCTCACCGAGCTGATCGGCAAGCTCAAGACACAAGGATTGACGATTCTTTTGATAGAACACCACATGGATCTTGTCATGGCAATTTCGGACCATATTCTCGTGCTGGACTATGGCGTCAAGATTGCCGCCGGTTTGCCGCGCCAGATCCAGCAGGATCCCAGCGTGATCGAAGCATATCTCGGTACTGCGGCCTAGGAGGCGACCATGAGCTCATTACTCGAAATTCAGCAGTTGTCTGTCCACTACGGCGCGGTCCAGGCCTTGAGACAGGTTTCCTTGCACGTCGATACGCATGAGATTGTGACGATCATCGGCGGTAACGGTGCGGGAAAAAGCACGCTGATGCGCGCCCTCTCGGGCATAGAGCGTGCTTCCGGCGACGTGCTGTTTAACGGCGAGAAACTGAACGGTATCAATGCGCATAGCCGTGTCAGGCGCGGTATCGCCCATGTGCCCGAAGGGCGTCAAGTGTTTCCGGATCAGACCGTACTCGACAATCTGATGCTGGGTGCCTATATACGCAAGGACGATCACGCGGCTATCAATGAGGATATCGATGCCTGTTTTTCGATGTTTCCGCGCTTGCGAGAACGCCAGCATCAATATGCTGGCACGTTGTCTGGCGGCGAGCAGCAAATGCTGGCGATCTCGCGTGCTTTGATGAGCAAGCCCAAGATCCTGATGCTCGATGAACCGTCGTTAGGGCTCGCGCCGCTGATCGTCGCCGAAATTTTCAAGATCATCAAATCGCTCAAGGAACGCGGCATGACGATTTTGCTTGTGGAACAGATGGCAAATCAGGCTTTGTCCATCTCCGACCGGGCTTATGTTTTGGAAGTCGGGTCTATCGTCATGGAAGGAACGGGCCGGGAATTATTGGCCAGCGACCGGGTTCGGGAAGCGTATCTGGGTAAACAGAGGCATTAGAGGGAGTGATATGACAAGACCTTTGGATGGGATCCGAGTATTGGAGTTGGGTCAATTGATCGCGGGGCCGTTCGCTGCAAAGATGCTGGCGGAATTCGGTGCTGAAGTCATCAAGATAGAGCCTCCGATAAAAGGCGACCCATTGCGCCAATGGCGATTGATCCATGACGGTACCTCTGTATGGTGGCAGGTGCAGTCGCGCAACAAGAAATCGGTCACGCTGGATCTACGCAAGCCGGAAGCCCAGGAGGTCGTGCGCCAGCTAGTCAAGGATGCCGACGTGGTGATCGAAAACTTCAAACCTGGCACGATGGAAGGCTGGGGGCTGGGTTGGGAAGACTTGAAGGCGATCAATCCGAAATTGGTGATGCTGCGCGTTTCCGGTTACGGTCAGACCGGTCCCTATCGCGATTTGCCTGGCTTCGGTGTGGTCGGCGAAGCGATGGGCGGGTTGCGCCACTTGAGCGGCGAACCGGGGCGCACGCCTGTTAGAGTGGGTATCTCAATCGGCGATTCCCTGTCCGCCTTGCATGGCGTCATCGGCATATTGCTGGCCTTGCGTGCACGCGATCGGCACGACGGCACCGGGCAGATGATCGATGTGGCCTTGTACGAATCGGTCTTCAATATGATGGAAAGCCTGCTGCCCGAGTACTCGGTGTTCAACGAAATCCGGCAAGCGGCCGGAAGCAGCTTGCCGGGGATTGCACCGAGCAACGCCTATCGCTGCAAGGACGATAAATTCGTTTTGATCGCCGGTAACGGCGACAGCATTTTCAAACGGCTGATGACGGTGATCGGCCGCGAGGATTTGGCGAGCGATCCGGCATTGGAAAGCAACATCGGCCGGGTCCGGCACGTAGCGCGGATCGATGACGGGATTTCGCAATGGACCGCCGGGCACGACCTCGATGTGGTTTTGTGCGCCTTGAATGAGCAACGCATTCCCGCTGGCAAGATTTACGATATCGAAGACATCGCTCATGATCCCCACTATCAGGCACGAGGCATGATTCTGGACTCCAGTTTGCCCGATGGCACCCCTATCAAATTGCCGGGCATTGTGCCTAAGCTAAGCGAGACGCCGGGCGAGATTCGCAGTGTCGCACCGACCTTGGGTGAACATACCGATGAGGTGTTGTCCGGCCTGGGGATTGACTCGCTGACGCGAGGCATATGGCGTGAACGCGGGATTATTTAGTCTTACCCTCTTGGGAGAACAGACATGAGCAGCACCAAGACCCGATTGTTTATTCAGGAAGTCGCTGCGCGGGACGGTTTTCAAAACGAAAAGAGATTCGTCGAAACCGAAGACAAGATCGCTTTCGTCAATCGGCTTTCGGATGGCGGTTTTGCCAAAATCGAGGTGACCTCATTTACCTCGCCCAAGGCCATTCCAGCGCTGAAGGACGCGGAGGCCGTGATGCATCAAATCACGCGCAATCCTGATGTGGTCTATACGGTGCTGGTGCCGAATGTAAGAGGCGCGCAGAGAGCGTTGGAGTGCCACGTGGATGAGGTCAACCTGGTGATGTCCGTTAGCGAGACACACAATCAGGCCAATATGCGTATGACGCGCGAACAGTCGTTTGCGCAGTTGGCGGATGTGATCGCCGTGGTGCGAGATACCGAGGTCAATATCAACGTATCGTTGTCCACGGTTTTCGGTTGCCCGATGGAAGGCGATATCGCTGTGCCCGAGGTGTTGGCGCTAGTGGAGCGTTTTTCGCAATTGGGGGTTCATGGCGTGACGCTGTGCGATACCACCGGCATGGCTTATCCGAGCCAAGTCGGTGAGTTGGCAAAACTGGTGAAGGAGCGTTTTGAACATCTGACTTTCACGATGCATTTCCACAATACCCGCGGCATGGCCTTGGCGAATACGCTAAAGGCCATCGATGCGGGGATCGATCGCTTCGATGCCTCGCTGGGCGGAATCGGCGGCTGCCCGTACGCACCAGGTGCCAGCGGTAATGTATGCACGGAGGAACTGGTGCATATGCTTGAGTTGATGGGTTACGACACCCACGTGAATCTGGAGAAGATCCTCGGCATTGCCGCCGATCTGCCGGGCTTGATCGGCCACGATGTGCCGAGCCAGATCCTCAAGGCCGGCCCGCGCCTGAGATTGCATCCGGCACCGCAGCGCGAGTAAGCGCGGCGAGGTATTGGTATTTCGAAGCAGTTGGGTCACAGCGTGTTAGAGCCGATCCAATCTTGACCCCCAGCGCGCATGCGGCGGCAGGAAGATCGCTCCCTTCGCGTGATAATCCGGCGGAGTGGGATTGCCGAGCCGCCCGCCGCGCGGAAGCTCCGCATCGACGACATCGAACCGCGCCTCCATCTGCCGCAGAGCAATCAGCGCCAATACCGGCTGCGCATACTGATCCGGCCTCAGCTCGGTGTTGGTCCAGAGCTGGTTCGCCGTGGCGAACAGGCGCCGAGAAAGGTCTTGAAGATCGACTGCCAATGTTTCCCCCGCGTGGTCATACGCCACCTAATAAGCCAATTCCGACGAACGCGCTCAGCGATTATAACAATGCCGCGCATATGGCCAAGGCGATCTCGCGATGCTCCACGGCGGATTTGGTACGCATCTCAAGTGTGAAGCGCTGCCGGAATTGCGCTGCGAACAGCGGCATGTTTAAACGCTCGATAATGGTTACAAGCTGATCATTACCGCTAATCTCAACAATGGTTCGATGGAAACGCCGATTCTCGCGGGTAGATTCATCAATGTCATGTATGGGCGGCAATTCACCTAGCCACGCATCGGCAACATCCTGGAAGCGTGCCCGGTTGCCGTAGACATCAATGCGCCTGGCCGCAAGCGATGCGGCCAACGGTTCAAGCACACTGCGGATCTGTTGAATATTGCGCACGTCGTCTTTGCTGAACCGCCGCACGACAGCGCCTCGGTTGGGGACGATATCGACAATACCTTCGGCACTCAGACGTCCGAAGGTCTCCCGCAATGAACTGCGGCTGACGTTGAGTTCCCCTGTCAAATCGGGCTCGATCAGACGCTGGCCAGGCGCATAGACGCCCAACTCGATGCCGCGTCGAAGCGACAAGATCGTACGTTCCACTGCACTCAGCTCAGGCAACTCGCCAGCAGGAGGCGTAACGTCTTCTTGCGGCAAAGCTGTTTCCGAAGTTTCTGAAGAGCGACGTGAAATATTGGTCGCAGGGCAACTTCAGCCGCGCGGGGCTTGACGCGAACGTTACAGGATTGCATCTGGTCGGTGCGCTCGATGGCTCCATCGATTGGAGCAAGTATGTTGATCAACGCTTTCTTCCAAGTGATCTAGCGCGAATTAGCCTTTAGGATATGCACTTGCATCCTTTCTTTACCCCGTTGCGCGAACAAAGGGGTTCATGCAAGTCTAGCGCGATCGGTGCCTTGCCGATCGCCTCTGCCCTTTCGGCAGATTTGATATAACTGGTAACCACGTCGGCGCCTTTGGTCGCGAGGCGTCGGGCGATATTTTGAGAAAAGACCAGCCCGAATCGCCCATCAATTCGCTGTTTCGGCCATCACGTCGAGTCGCAGCAGTGACAGGAACACGAAGCCGCTCGAATAATTCCCTCGCATAAGCCCATTTTTTCAGCATGGCTGTCTCCAATCTAAAGGTCCAGTACCAGCTCCCTGCTCGACGCCCGCGATACGCACGTCGTCAGATATTTTTGCTTCTCGTCGTCTGAGAGTATGCAGTCATTGTGTTCGACATCACCCGATAAATACCGTACTTTGCATGTTCCGCACAACCCGGCCCGACACGAGGTTTCTATCGCCACGCCCGCTTCTTCGAGCGCATCGGCGATGCTCCGATCGCCAGACACCGGTATCAGTTGTCCGGTGCTGGCAATCTTCACAATGAACTCGCCCACAGCCGCTGCAGCAGCGTCGCTCGCGGCCCGTTCCGGCGCCTTGAAATGCTCGAAGTGTACGGTTCCTGCAGGCCAGTGTTCGGTCGCCGCAGCGCACGCTTTCATGAAGCCGCCCGGACCGCAGTAATATACATGCACGCCAGGCGCGGCCTCGCTGAGCAAGCGCCTTAGATCCAGCCCCCTCGACGGATCTCCGTTATCGAAATGAAATTGCAGCTTGCCGCCGGCATGCATTGGCGCAAGCTCGGCCGCGAATGCCGTACAGCTTTCGTCTTTGGCGCAATAGTGCATTTCATAATCGATGCCCCCTTCTTCTAGCCGATGTGCCATCGCCTTCAACGGTGTCACGCCGATACCTCCAGCCAACAGAATGACCCGTTTGGCATTGGCGGCGAGTTCGAAGTTATTACGCGGATGACTGATGCGAACCTTGTCCTGCACGCGCAATCCGTCGTGCAACGCTTTCGAGCCACCCCGTCCGGCTTCGTCGCGCAATACCGCGATCACATAGCGATGACGTTCGTTCGGTGAATTACTCAACGAGTATTGACGTACGAAGCCGTCTTTCAAATGAACGTCGATATGCGCGCCCGCAGCGAACACGGGCAACAACGCGCCCGATGGATCGACGAACTCGTATGAGTTGATGCCCCTGCCTTCGAAACGGATCTGCCGCGCCATCAGTTCCAGTGTGCGAACGTCCGCCGGATTGTCTGAACTTGTCATTACTGTTCCTTGCACAACCTACCTAAGCTTCTTCAATCCGAGCCGGGCTGCGCACGACTTGCGCAGCCCTTGAGCGCTTGGGAAAATCCGCTCAGCTCTTCACCGATGCCTCAAGCGCATCGAACTTTTCACGAACGAACGCGGCCCGCTCTGCGCCCTTCAGCGTTTCGCTCTCCGTCAAGATCGTGACGATGCGCTTTGTCACATTGCGGCGGTTCGCCACTTCCTGTTCGACGGTCTCACCCTCCGGAATATCGAACACATTGCCCGAGCAGTAGCTATTCGGCGCGCCCGCGTTGGCCCGAAACCATTCAGCAAAGTTATCCGCCGATGCCGCCGGGTTCGTACCACGCACTGCATCGCGCAGCATCTTGCGGAAAAGAAACAAGCCCGCGTCGAATTTCGTCGGATTTTCGAGCGCATGCAGGGCTATCGGCCGCTGGCTGATGATCGCTTCGTAATCGCCAGGTGCATATTGAGCGTCCTTGTAGTTCTCGCGCTCGCGATGGTTAGATGGTATCGGCGGCAAATCCTCCAGCTTATATTTGCCGAAGCGCTCGGGACGACGCATCGCAACCTGCCCTTCAAGGAAGTCGATCGACTCGTAGCCAACCAGTGATTTATCGCAGATGCCGCGAGTATCGATACCCGGCCCCATCACGCGCCAGCCGATCATCTTGCTGTTCTCATCGTCGACAGGAACGGTCCAGCGAATGATATGGAAGCGGCTGAACAACTTCTTCTTCGAACCGTCTTCGGACGTATAAGCATGCAGGCTCAGGTTGGGCAGGACCTGATGCTGAACGCGCACGAAAAGCCTGTCTTTATCGACCCGGCGAGCGCCCGCACAGGCGAGGCTGCGGCCTTGCTGCACCGGCACGAAATGCATGTCTGGCGCCACCTCCATGGATTTGGCGCCCACTTCGTCGAACGTCGTGCCCTGATACCTGCCATTCACCACATTCTTGCCGGCGTGAAGCGCAGTCGGATGATAGTTATCCGCGGCGTTGTCCTGCACTTGCAACCAATTGCAATGCTGGAAGTTGCTGTACGCCACGAGCTCATCGCCCGGCGCGACCGTGAAGTCACCCTCCCATTCCGGAAACGGCGGCTCTTTGTCGGGAGGGCCCATGTACGCAAACACTAGGCCGTTGCGCTCGACCGCCTTGTATGCGCCCTGCTGGATCGAACACGCGTATTTTTCGGCTTCCTTTTCTTCGCCATTGGGAAATGGCACGTGAAGACAGGTGCCGTCCACGTCGAAGACCATGCCGTGATAGCAGCATTTGATGCCGTGCTCCTGGATCGCACCGTATTCAAGCGATGCCCCGCGATGCACGCAATGCGCATGCAACACGCCCACGCGACCGCTGCCGTCGCGAAACGCCACCAGCTCTTCACAGAGAATCTTCAAATAGCGCGGCGTATCGGTGAGCTCGATCGACATGCACACCGGATGCCAGAACGCCCTCATGTACTCACCCATCGGCGTGCCGGGCCCTGTCTCCGTCAACTCCGGATCGTGGGCCGGAACCTTGTTGGTGTAGTAACCGCCGAACTGCACCAATTTCTTCGATACCGCGCTGCCGCCGGTGCTTTTTTGACCTTCTGCTTTCTCTGACTTGATGCTCATGAGGATCCTCCGCTGGATTTATCTAAATCGCCAAATCGGCTTGTAGCCTGACTTTGCTTGTTCGCTATTTATTCTGAACTCCGAACTCTGTATACAGAGTTTAGTTTCGTGACACCGCACTGTCTCTGCGGGTAAACGCTTGATGCCTCACCGTCTCAAGCAATCCGACCAATCAATTTGACGCTATCCAACACCAACCTGTAACCTGTTGAACTCTGTATCCAAACTTACTGAGAAAACTTACCGAGAGCCCTCATGGTCACAAAACTTGTGAAGCTCCAGGCACGTACCGACTACGTCGATGAAGTCTATAAAGTGTTGCTTGATGCCATCAGCGAAGGGTCGCTCGCGCCCGGAGTTCGCATCACGCAGGAAGAAATCGCCGAGCAACTGGCAGTCTCCCGATCGCCCGTTTTGCAGGCGCTGCGTCTGCTCAAGAAAGACGGACTCGTGCAGGACGCGCCGGGCCGCGGTCTTCTCGTCGCGCCGCTCGATGCGACCTGGATCGCCCATCTCTACGAGATTCGCGGCGCGCTCGATTCTCTTGCCGCGAGCCTTGCCGCGCGACGCGGCGCGAAGCTCGATAAATCGCTGATCACGACAGGCCGCCGCGCGTCCAAGGGAGACGACGTGAAAGCAATGATTGATGCCGACTGGGCTTTCCATTCCGCTATCTACCTTGCGTCGGGCAATCCGTTGATTGCGCAAACCGCGCATCTTCACTGGGTTCATTTGCGTCGCGTGATGGGCGCCGTGCTGCAATCGTCGGTTCAACGCAAATCCATCTGGGACGAACACGCGGCGATTGCCGATGCCATCGCCTCGGGCGACGCGCGACGCGCGTCGGAACTCACCGACCTCCACACCAGTCGCGCACGTGAGAACTTGGTGCGCAGGCTGGATGAAGTGTTGGGAGACGCACGCGAAGACGTAGCGCAAGTGCCTTAAGCCCGCGTCTGCGCGCCGCTTTCCAGCACTTGTACCCTATTCTTCGAGGCTTCGCGTTTGCGGCTATTCACGAGTCTTGCGGGCACCGTGAACACAAGCAAGCTGCCAATGATCAAACTCACCGCAAGCCCGAGCACACCGCTTCCTGTTGATCCCGTCGCGGTCTGTATCAGTCCGATCACATACGGGCTGACGACGCCGGAGATGCTGCCGACGGAATTGGCAACCGCCAGTCCAGCCGCCGCGGCAGCGCCACTTAGAATGGCTGGGGGCAGGACCCAAAATTGCGAGATCGTCGTCATCACGCCCATCGTGCCGATGGTCAGCGCAACCATTGCAACCGGCGTGGAATGCGCATAGGCGACGCTGAAGTACAAACCCACCGCACCGACAACACCGGGCAACGCCAGGTGCCAACGTCGCTCGCCGCGAGCATCCGAACTGTGGCTGACGAGAACCATCGTCACGGCAGCAGCGGCATAGGGAATCGCGCTCAACAAACCGATGTCCAGCGGATCGGCCACGCCGCTCGCCTTGATCAGCGTGGGCAACCAGAAGCTCACGCCATACAGACCCATCGTGAAGAAAAAATAGATCAGGCTGAGCAACAAGATCTTTGGATGCAACAAGCCGTCCCGCACCGAATGCAACACGTGCGCCGAACGCTCCTCGACCAGCGCGCCTTCGAGGTACGCACGTTGAGGCACGGAAAGCCACTTGGCGTCGCCGACTTTGTCGTCGAGATAGATCAGCGCGATTAGCCCGAGAATGGCTGTCGGAATGCCCTCAAGAACGAAGAGCCATTGCCAGCCCGCGAGGCTATGCACGCCACCCATATGGGTCATGATCCAGCCCGAAAGCGGCCCCCCGACGACGCCGGACATGGGTATGCCAGTCATGAACAGCGCCGTCACCTTGCTGCGGCGCGACGACGGGAACCAGTATGTAAGATAGAACAGAATGGCCGGGATAAAGCCCGCTTCGGCCACGCCCAGCAGGAAGCGCATGATGTAGAAACTGGTCGGTGTGGTGACGAACATCATGCCGGCCGAGATGATGCCCCACGTAATCATGATCCGCGCAATCCAGCGCCTTGCACCGACCTTTAACAACAGCAGGTTGCTCGGCACTTCGAACAAAAGATAGCCGACGAAGAACACTCCGGCGCCTGCGCCATACACGGCATCGCTAAAATTAAGGTCTTTGAGCATTTGCAGCTTTGCAAACGCCACGTTGATGCGATCTAGATACGCGCACAAATAACAAAGGAACAGGAACGGCAATAGTCGCCACGTAATCTTGGAAAAGGTAGATGCTTCGTCGCGTTTGCTGAATGCGGCTGGGCTGGCGGGAATCATGTCTTGTCTCCTGGGAACGGATGAAAAGCGGGACGCCGGCTCTCTCTTGACGGTGGCTGTATCGTCCCTGCTCGAAGCGTGAAGCGCGCTGCGTGGATATGGTTTTTCAGCTGATATACGGGTCAGTCGAACATGTCGGGTTGCTTGGCAACGAGGTCATTCCAGATCGTCTGAAAATGCAGCCAGCCGATGTATTCACTACCGACATGTTCGCGGCTATAGCGCGCCCGTTCCGGCGTGACGAGCTTGGGCTTGATGCCGGTTGCATCGATGAGTAGTTGCTGCTGGCAGCAGCGTTCCAGCGCGATAAACCAGAACGCGGCGGCCTCGATGCTGTGACGACTCGCCGTCAGCAAGCCATGGTTCTGGTGAATCGCAGCTTTTACGCCCTTGAACGCGTTCGCGACTTTATGGCCCGCCTTCACTTCGACCGCGACTTGGCCGGCTTCATCGCCGATCATCACGTGATCTTCAAAAAATGCTGCCGCGTCCTGTGTAATCGGCTCGAGCAATTTGCCCTGTGCCGCGAACGCCGTGCCGTACACGGTATGCGCGTGGCACATCGCCACGATGTCCTGGTGCATCTCGTGAACCGCCGCATGCAACACAAAACCGGCTCGATTGATCGCATGCTTGCCTTCAACCACGCGTCCTTCATGATCCGCACAAATCAGGTTGGACACGTTCACTTGCGAAAAGTGAATGGCCATCGGATTGGTCCAATACAAGCCTGGGTTTTCCGGATCGCGCACCGTCAAGTGACCGGCAAACCCGTAATCGAAACCCTGTAGCGCGAATGCCCGGCATGCTCCGACCAGGCGTTCCTTCAAGTGCTGCCGATGCGCAGCGTGATTCGTGAACGTCGGCAATTCCGGAAAGATCAGCCCTTGCTGTTCCGGTTGATAAATCGATACCTTGCCGTCCTTCACCAGCTTTTCTGGCACATTGGGACGCACTTCCATGACAGTTGCCATTGCTTTCTCCTGTAGAACCGCTGGGATTGTTTTCAGAGCTTCATGGTCGTCTCCACGACGCCGATTGACAAACGATGACTGTTCATGAAAAGATGAATAGGATTCATGCATCTGGTGAAAACATTCCGAGCGGAGGCGGCACACACATGCGACGCATACCGAATTTCGTGCTGCTGCGCGCTTTCGAAGCGGCTGCGCGATTGGAAAGCTTCACGCTGGCGGCAGATGAATTGCATCTGTCGCAGTCTGCGATCAGTCATCAGGTCAAGGAATTGGAGGTGTATTTCGGCCTGCCTCTATTTCATCGGCGCAACCGGCGTGTCGAAACGACGGCAGAAGGCAGAAGGCTTTTCGACAGCCTTGGTCGCGTATTTGATGTGATCGAGGCAGCGTGCAGCGAGGTCGCGCTATCGCCTCAGGCTCAGGTGCTGGCTGTCCATTGCGCGCCGAGCCTTGCAGTGAAATGGCTCGGTCCGCGCTTGCCGAAATTCATGCAGGCGCATCCCAACATCACGATCCGGCTTTCATCGGGTGCGGAACCGATCGACCTCACGCGCCTGCATGAAGTCGATATCGCCATCTCGTACGGTATGGCGGTCGAGCGTCCCGGGCTGCATGTGTACCCGCTCGGCGCGGAACGGATCGTGCCGATGTGTTCGCCCGGCATGTTGCGCGAAGGCATTTCGCTCGAACAGCAGATCGCGGAATTCACACTGATCGATTCGCAACTCAGCAGGGTTACGTGGCGGGACTGGTTCACGCTGAATGGGCTCGAGTTTCCCAACAAACCTCGTCCCTCGTTCGATCGCGGCGCGCTGGCGATATCGGCCGCAGTCGATGGCATGGGTCTAGCGCTCGAAACCACCCGTCTCGCCGAACGTGAATTCGCGCGCGGCGAACTGATCGAGTTCGGTGAAGGCCACTTCAAACCGTTCATGCGTGAGACGCACTTTTTGTCGTATCGGACGAACGAGCGCAACCTCGACAAGGTGAAGCTGTTTCGGCTCTGGCTCGCCGATAAGGCGGAAATGACCGCGCAATGGCAAGCCGACGCTGCTTTGTGATGCTTATCTCGCCGCGAATACGATTTTCACCCTCATGGCGCTCGCAGAAAAATCGTATTTGTCTTGATTGACCGATCGTGTGGCTGAGTTATGGCGACCCAGCCGAACGGGTTGAGGGCCCCTTAAGGGGCCACTAGTGGCCCACTTCACGTCCTGAGGACGTTCAGTGTCCGGTTGAAGCGCTCGGGCCGCGCCATTCGTCTGTGCCTCGACAACGAAGACGAAGCTTGGCGTGACACCCAAGAAACTAACCTGATTGAGGACGTCATCGGCCGTGTATGCGAACCGTGATCCATGCGCGGCGTCAGTCCCCGACCGACCTTGGCGCCCGTACACGCCCCGTCGCGCAGTTATCACAGGCCGCATAACGAGGAACCCGTTCGAACCTGACGTTACGCGTCACCGCCTCCCACTACTTGAGGGTCGGCGACGGTGCATTCACTGCGACGCTGCTCAAAGCGTCGCCGCCAGCAGCGCGGGCTGCCGGCTTCTTTGCAACGACGGCTTTCTTCGCTGGTGTTTGCTTGGAGTTAGCCGATGCAGTGCTTTTGGCAACAGACTTTGCTGTTACCTTCTTCGCGCTCACGGCCTTCTTCGCTGCCACCTTCTTTATTGACGTCGCAGCGGGCTTGTCTGACGAGGACGGCGAGGCGCCAGCTTTCTTGGCAGCACCCTTCTTGGCGGCAACTTTCGTGTTCACTGCATTTTCTGCCGCGGCCGCTGCTTTCGCCACCGGCTTCTTCGGCACCGCTTTCGTCGGTGCTACCGGTTTCGCTGGCATCGCCTTTTTACTGGCAACTTTCTTCGTAGCAACCGCTGACTTCACTGCGGATTTTGCTTTCTTCGCGGGAGCCGCATTTTTGACGTCAACGGGTGCCGCGTTTTTCTCGGCTGAAGCGGCAATCAAAAACTTCGAGCGGTCTTTGACGCTGGCGAGCCACGCCGGCGCTGGTCCGCGACCGCTCCATGTTTCACCTGTCTTCGGATTGCGGTATTTCGCCGGCTGCGGACCTTTGCGCTGGCCTTTGGCAACAGTGCCTTCGGCTACCGTAGTCGCCTTGACTGGCTTCGCTGCGGCTTTGCTTGCAGCCTTGGGTACGCGCTTCGCGCCGTTGGCGCCATGAGCATCAATGTCAGCGGTTGTCAGGCCGTGACGCTCCATCAGCGTCCGAATCTCGCCAATTACCTTCGATGCATTTTTTGCGATGAGCGCTTCAGCTTGATGCTGGAGCTTTTGAATCTTGCTTTGCAGTTGGTCGAGCGTGGCCATTGTCTTCCCTAAATATGGTGATGCCCGGAATATGCCACGCAAATGAACGATGTACCACCGTTTGCGAGGATTACCGTAGCAAATGCGTAGATGCGCGAAAGCGACGCAAAGAGAGACTTGTCGTTTACGTCAGTCCAAACACGCTTAACGCGCGACCCGCGTACAGCAGTGCCGCTGCTCTGGATTTAGCTGAGAACGGGTCTCACGTCCAACTCGCACGTCTCGTGAACAGCACCTGCCCTGGACAAATTGACGGGCTATCGTTGATTTTAGGAGATGCGGAAGATGCGTTCACACCTCGATTCAAACGAGCTCGCAAAGACCCTCGGGATGAATTTTCAGACTGTAAGGCGCAACGCGATGCACGCTCCCTGGCGATTGTGGCCGAGAGCGAGGCTGTTGGAATCACGGGTTGCGATCGCGAGCGGACGAGGTTGGAGCGTTCGCAAAGAGAACAAGACTTGAGCGGAGCGCTCACGCGCAGTTCCGGTTAGACGGACGCCTCATGGCCGAGGGCATCGTTCGTTATTCCACACCGGTCGCTTGGAATGCTATTGCCGGCTGCGGACCTTCCAACAGGTGTCACTGTCAAATGCGAAGCCAATGGCAAATGCCAGTCGTGGCGGTGGCCGTTACCACTGATGAAGCCAAAGAATTGAAAGCCGACACATCTTGGCGTCTTTTTGCGCGAAGTGTTTTTGCCCGAAATCGGATTGTCACAAGCAGAAATAGCAGAAAGAATTCACGTGTCGCGCAACACGATTTCGCTGCTGTTCAATGGAAAGCTTCGCCTTAGCGTTGAAAATGCGATGAAGCTTGAGAAGTTGGTCGGCGCCGATGCTGCGACGTTGCTTCGCATGCAGACCGCCTATGACATTTTGGAAGTGAGCCACAGCGATGATGATTTCGATTGGATCGAGCCCGACCAAAAGAACTGGCGTGCAGAAGACTCCCACTCAGCCGAGGCGTCGCGGCGTCTGCTAGCGCCCGGGTTGCAACCCGGTAATCATTGCTAGTTTGCGCCTCGCCTGGATTGTGTGCTGTTTTGCTTTGTCATTAGGTCAGAGAGATGCCACCATCAACGTTCAACGTTACACCGGTAATGAAACTGCTTTCATCGCACGCAAGGAAAAGCGCGGCACGCGCCAGTTCTTCCGGCCGACCCAGACGGCCAAGAGGAATAGCACCGGCAATGCCCGCCTCAAAGGCCGGCCGATCGGCGGCTGTGATACCGAGCTTCGAAAGAATCGGCGTATCGACCGGGCCTGGACTGATGACGTTCACCCTGATGCGGCGGTCCTTGAATTCGAGAGCCCAGCTACGCGCAAAGGCCTCGATCGCAGCCTTCGTGCCGGCATAGACGGCGTGTCCGTCGAGGACCTTGCCGCTCGCGATCGAGCTGGTCAGCAGGATCGCACCACCGTTGCGCATCAGCGGCGCAATCTTCTGAACACCAAAGAAGACGGCCCGGGTATTGGTTTCGAACTGGGCGTCGTACTCTTCGACCCCAACCCGGCTTGAAGGGGCAATCGTGTTGATGCCGGCATTGGCGACATAGATATCCGCACCGCCAAAGCGCTCGGCCATGAGCGACGCCACGCGATCATGTGTCGTCAGGTCGGCTAAATCGCCGATGATGCCTGATACCCTGGGTCCCAGTTCCGCCACTGCGGTATCGACAGCATCGCGGAGG
>Ga0265338_10000707_pt1 | contig 56945 bp, 51 predicted proteins | sample 42126metaG_FD_193579 | JGI IMG/M metagenome (GOLD analysis project Ga0265338, IMG submission 193579) | Rhizosphere microbial communities from Carex aquatilis grown in University of Washington, Seatle, WA, United States - 4-21-26 metaG | ecosystem: Host-associated > Plants > Roots > Rhizosphere... | reverse complement strand
GTCTCACATCGAGTGTCACCACGCTACTTGCGGGCATGACGCTTTTCGGCCTGTGCAAAGGCCTGTACGATGCGAATATCTTTGCCTCGTTGTTCGACGTCATCGAGCCGCGCGCACGCGCGACTGCCGCGGGCATCATGAATACGGTGGGCTGGGGTGGCGGCGCGCTCGGGCCACTGGCCGTCGGGTTGGCAACGAAATACGGGCGGCACACGCGGGCGGTTGATAATATGAGCGAAGCCATCGCGTTCGGCGCGATCATCTATGTGATCGGCGCGGGACTATTGCTGACGGCGGCACTGGGGTTTGCGGGGAGGGACGTGGCACGAGTTTCGGCGCCAGCGTAAGGTTTATGAAAACGCAATTTCTCTGCTTCATCCTACTTGCAGCGACGGGGTTGGCGGCGGAACCGCCGAATGCCGTCGTGATCGAGTCCGGATTCATCAACGAGCATGCACCGTATCCGCAATGCCATGCGTCGACCATTGCCGAGGTCGGGCCCGGCAAACTGGTCGCAGCGTGGTTCGGCGGCACGCGCGAACGCGCCCCCGATGTCGGCATCTGGCTGGCGCGACAGGAGAACGGACGCTGGCTCGACGCGGTTGAGGTGGCCAACGGCGTGCAACCGGATGGCACCCGCCAGCCGACATGGAACCCGGTTTTATTCCAGCCGAAAGACGGCCCGTTGGTGTTGTTTTACAAAGTTGGGCCGTCGCCGAGTCAGTGGTGGGGAATGATGATGAAATCGGCAGATGGCGGGAAAAGCTGGAGCGTGCCCGTGCGGCTGCCCGACGGCGTGCTCGGCCCGATCAAGGACAAACCCGTGCTTCTCGCCGATGGCGCGTGGCTGTGTCCGTCGAGTACGGAAGGCTCGAACGCGGGCTGGCGGGTGCATTTCGAACTCACACGCGACGCGGGCCAAACCTGGGAGATCATCGGGCCGGTCGACAGGGGAAACAACTTGGATGCAATTCAGCCCACTGTACTGTTTCACAGCGACGGCCGGTTCCAGGCCCTCTGCCGCACGCGCAACGGCGTGATCGCCACCACGTGGTCGAGCGATGGCGGGAGAATCTGGAGTCCATTAGCAGCGACCAGTCTGCCCAATCCGAATTCCGGCATCGATGCCGTCACGCTGTCCGATGGCCGGCAGTTGTTGGTGTACAATCATTCCGTGCCGCCGCCGGACCGCCCGACGAAAGGCGTTCGCTACCCGCTCGACGTGGCGATTTCGTCCGATGGCATCACGTGGCAGCACGTTCTCACGGTGGAGGACAGACCGTGTGAAAGCGGTTACGCATACCCCGCCGTCATTCAGACAGCCGACGGCTTGGTTCACATCACCTACACGTGGAATCGTCAGCACATCAAATACGTCGTCCTCGACCCAAAGCAACTTGTGCCGACGGATGCGCGGGCGAGTTCCGACACCAGTCTTCGCGTTACCGATCTGCGGTGCGAATTCGGTGCCAACCCGCTCGGCATCGACGTCGCGCAACCACGATTGTTCTGGCGTGTGGCGAGCGACGAACGCGGCCAGCGCCAAACCGCGTACCAGATATTGGCGGCATCGTCAGCGGAGATTCTCGCAAAGGATCGCGGTGATCTTTGGGACAGCGGACGCGTCGCGTCGGATGAAACCACGTTTGTCCGTTACGCCGGCGCACCGTTAGCATCATCGCAACCTGTGTTTTGGAAGGTGCGCGCGTGGGGCCGGGATGGTCACGCCACGCGATGGAGTCCGACCGCGACGTGGACGATGGGGTTGCTAGATGAATCAGATTGGCACGCGCTGTGGATCGGCGGCGGCAATACGAACTCGGCGACAATTCTCCTTCGGCGCGAGTTCGGAGTGAAGCCACACCTGTTGCGGGCGGTGGCACACGTCTGCGGGCTCGGAGAATACGAGATGTCGGTCAACGGCCACAAGGTCGGCGATGATCTACTCACGCCGGGATGGACGAATTATCGCAAAGTCTGCCTGTACGACACGCGCGACATTACCGCGTACGTCCGAAGGGGACGCAACGTCGTCGACTTATTGCTTGGCAACGGCATGTACAACGTGACTGGCGGTCGGTTCGCCAAATTCAAGGGATCGTTCGGCCCGCTCCAAGCCATCGCGCAACTTCGGCTGGAGTACGCCGACGGCACAGTTGAGGTAATCGGCACGGACGAACACTGGCGCACCGCCGGTGGGCCGATCACGTTTTCGTGCATTTACGGTGGCGAGGATTACGATGCGCGGCGGAAGCCCGTCTGGGGTCCGGCGAAACTGATGTCCGGTCCCGGCGGGGAATTGGAGGGATTCTCACACACCGCGCCGGCGATCCAGGAGTTCGATATCTTAAAACCGGTCAAAGTCGCGGAGATCCGGCCGGGCGTGAAGGTGTACGACCTCGGCCAGAACGCAGCGCAGATGGTGCGAGTCAAAGCGAGGGGCAAGGCCGGTTCGGTGGTGAAGATCACGCCCAGCGAACTTCTCAACGAGGACGGCACGGTGTACTCGGCCTGGATCAAGCGCGGCGCGTCCTACTGGCAATACACGCTCGCGGGTCGCGGCAGTGAGACGTATTTTCCCAGGTTTTTTTATTACGGATGCCGGTATTTGCAGGTGGAAACGACAGGGGCGAACGTCGAGTCCATCGAGGGTGTGGTCGTGCATTCGTCATCGCCGCCGGTCGGCAAATTCTCATGCTCGAACGAACTGTTCAACCGGATCCACACGCTGGTGCGTTGGGCGCAACGGAGCAACATGATGAGCGTGTTGACCGACTGTCCACACCGGGAAAAACTCGGCTGGCTCGAACAATACCACCTTAACGGCCCATCATTGCGGTACGAATTTGACCTGGCGCGACTCTACACCAAAGGGATCAACGACATGGCCGATGCGCAACACGACGACGGTCTCGTACCCGACATCGCGCCGGAGTACACGAAGTTCAAGGACGGTTTTCTGGATTCACCCGAATGGGGAAGCGCTTTCATCCTCGCGGCGTGGCAACAATATGAATTCACCGGCGACCTGGGGCTGTTCCGCCGGCATTTCGACGCCATGAAACGATATGCCATCTACCTCGGCCGGACCGCGACGAACAACATTGTTTCACACGGGCTCGGCGACTGGTACGACATCGGCCCGAAACGGCCCGGCATGTCCCAGTTGACCCCGATCGCGTTGACGGCGACGGCGCATTACCAGGCGGACGTGGTCGTGCTGGCGAAGGCGGCGAAGTTGCTCGGACGCGCCGATGCCGGTGAACTGGAGACGCAGGCGGGCGAGATTCGCGCGGCGTTCGTTGCGACGTGGCCGATTCCCACCAACAGCCAGTGCGCGGCAGCCATCGCGTTGACGATGGGACTCGTCGAGGAAACGAATCGCACGGCGGTGGTGGGAGCGTTGGTCCACGACGTGGGCGAGAAGGGGTTGACCGCCGGCGACGTGGGCTACCGGTATCTCTTGCGGGCGCTGGCCGAGAACGGGCGTTCGGACACGATCTTCGAGATGAACAACCAGTCAGACAGGCCCGGCTACGGCTATCAATTGAAAATGGGTGCGACCAGTTTGACCGAGGCATGGACCGCGGACCGACATTCGTCGCAGAATCATTTCATGCTCGGACAGATCAACGAGTGGTTCTACCACGACCTCGCCGGCATCGGTTGCGATCCGGACGGTCCGGGCTTCAAGAAGATCATCCTCCGCCCGCAACCTGTCGGTGATCTCACGTGGGTCGAGGCAAGCTACGAGTCAATCCACGGCCCAATTTCCGTGCGCTGGGAACACAACGGCGAACGGTTCGTGTTGAAAGCAACGATTCCTGCGAACACGACGGCGACGGTGTTCCTGCCCGCACGCGAAGGCGCCGAGGTGCGGGAAGGCGGCGCTACCGCCGAACGGTCGGGCGTGAAGTTTCTTCGCCGCGAAGGCGACCGCGCCGTGTTTGCCATTGAGTCGGGAAGTTATATTTTTGAATCACAATTCGGCCATTCATGAAACCGTCGTTCCCTTTGATTTCTATCATCCTGCTTGGGATGATTGCCGCGGCGATGGCCGCTCCGCCAGACCCACCGATACGCATTGGGGGACCGGAGCAGAGCCGGCTGGATTTTACTTTGCCCGACGGCGGGTTGCCGCCGGTGGTCGGCGTGCGGAACATCGAAGTGTTCCGGGCCACGCGAACTGCACCGGGTTTGGCCGACGGCCAGGGATGGACATATAACCATCATGTCGACATGGCGTGCTGGAAGGGACGACTTTACGTCGCTTGGACTTCCGGCGAGAAAGACGAAGACACATGGCCGTGGCGCGAGGTGTACAGCACGTCGGCTGACGGGGAACACTGGTCGTCGCCGGCGGAATTGTTTCCCCAAGGCGTCTCGACACCGTTGCGGATGCATTTTTTCCTGGCGCCGAATGGTCGGATGCTGGCGGTTGCCGGGCTGCGGCTCGGACTGACCAAACTCAGCGAGAAACTGAAAGGTCCATTGGTGGTGCGGGAGATCCTGGCCGATCACACTCTCGGGCCGGTGTTCACGTTGCAAATGCCGTCAACACGCACCGACCAGGACGCGCCTCCATTGTTCAGCAACTCGACCGACAAGGGATTCGTCGAAGCTTGTACGCAACTCTTGAGTAACGGTCCGTTCCTGGAACAACAGGATTTCGGGAACCTGCTCGGCGACCGGCGGATGAAGTGGCATGGGTCGGACGACAAGAACATGCAGTTGAAAGCGATGTCTTTCTTCCACCGCAAGGACGACGCCTTGGTGGGGGTCGGCAAAAGCGGTTGGGTCACGGTCTCGACCGATGAAGGACGGACGTGGTCCAGACCGGTCCGTCCGCCCTCGTTGATTACGGGAAACGGTAAAGTGTGGGGACAACGGACGAGCGATGGACGGTTTGCGCTATTGTACGAACCCGACAAGGGAAAGCGTTTCCCGCTGGTCATCGTGACCGGCGATGACGGCGTGGCGTTCCGCGATATGCGAGTGGTCCACGGTGAACTGCCTATCGAGCGCTATGAAGGTGCAAACAAGAACATCGGCCCACAATACGCACGGGGCGTCTCCGAATGGTCCAACGACAGTTCGTGGAAAGACACGAGCCTCTGGATGGTGTACAGCGTGAACAAGGAAGACATTTGGGTCAGCCGGATTCCTGTGCCCGTTCGAGCCGTGCAATCGAAGCTGCCTACCGACGATTTTGCCGACTGGAACATCTATAGTCCCGCGTGGGCATCCGTTTCCGTAGAACCCGGAAAACCGAACGTACTGCAACTCGAAGACCGTGACCCGTACGACCACGCGGTCGCGGCGCTGGTGTTTCCGAACGGCAAGAAGATCAGCGTGTCGTTCCGTCTGCAGGCCAAACAAACAAGCAGTGGGTTGATGGAGATCGAGTTGCTAGGTGATTTCGGTGGTGTGCGTCCTGTGCGGTTGGGCCTTGGTGACGATGGAAAACTCAGTGCCGTGAACGGAACCAACGCTGTCGAAATCGTCTCGTACACCGCTAATCAATGGATGACGTTCCAGATTGAGGCCGACGCTACGGTCGGAAAGTATACGGTCACATTTGATGGCAAGACGGTCTTGAAAGATGCCGCGTTCGCACAACCCGCGGCCTCACTGAGCCGGTTGGTGTTCCGCACCGGCGACTCGAGCGTGGTTGGTAAGCCGGCGACAATCTCGGTCACCAATGATGTTCCCGTCGCGGCGGCAACGTACCTCATCGAACAAGTGAGGATTACTCCGTGAAGAATGCAATGCGCGCAGGAATCGTCGGCGTCGGCTTTAGTCTGTGTGCGCTGGGGACGACCGCGTTGGCTGACGCTGGCGCAAACGGGATTGACCGGCACGCGTTGGTGACCCGGCACAACGTGGTGCTGACCAAGCTCGACCCCGAGAACCCACTGCAAGTGGGGAATGGCGAGTTTGCTTTCACGGCTGATGTGACCGGATTGCAGACGTTCGCGGAAGCGTATGAAAAAACGGTTCCGCTCGGCACACTCTCGCAATGGGGCTGGCATACGTCGCTGAACCCAAACGGTTGGAGCATCGACAGATTTCAATTCAGGGAATTCAACGTGTTCGGGCGCAGAGTGGGCTACGCCGACGTGCCCGGCAAGCAGGGGACACCCGAAAGCAACTGGCTGCGCAGCAATCCGCACCGACTTCATCTTGGCCGCATCGGATTCCAGTTGACCAAGGCCGACGGTTCATCGACGACAACCAATGATCTCACCGAGATCGAGCAGACACTGAATTTATGGGACGGCATGCTCGTGAGCCATTTTAAGTTTGATGGCCAACCGGTGGACGTGGAGACCGTCTGTCATCCTTCGAGCGACCTGCTGGCCGTGCGGGTGCGATCGCCATTGTTGAAACTGGGACGGCTCGGCATCCAGATACATTTCCCATACGGGACAGGTGCGACGAGCACGGCGGACTGGAGCAAGCCCGAGGCGCATGAGACGATTTTTCAGCAGGGTAGGAGTAACGTTGGGGAATTCAGCCGCAAGCTGGACAATGATCGCTATTGGGTTGATGCGAAATGGACGGCCGGAGCAAAACTTCCCGAAGTGGCGAAACACAGATTCCTGCTTACGCCGGCCGGGGACGCCGATGCTTTGGAACTCGTCTGCGCCTTTACGCCAAAGCAGGAGAGGATTGTGTTGCCGTCCTTCGATCAAACCCGCGATGCAGCGCGTGAGCACTGGAACAATTTCTGGAGCACGGGCGGTGCGATTGATTTGTCGGGAAGCAAGGACCCACGGTGGCGGGAACTTGAACGGCGGATTGTGTTGTCGCAATATCTCACGGCTATCCAGTGCGCCGGGAGTACTCCGCCGCAGGAGACCGGGCTGGCGTACAACACCTGGTTCGGCAAGTTTCATTTGGAGATGCATTGGTGGCATGCGGCGCATTTTGCGTTGTGGGGTCGTCTGCCGCTCCTCGAGAGGAGCCTGGGTTACTATCAATCCATCCTGTCACGAGCCCAAAGCACCGCCAAACGGCAGGGTTACGCGGGCGCGCGCTGGCCGAAGATGACCGATCCGAGCGGTGCCGAATCTCCGTCGCCGGTGGGGCCGTTTTTGATCTGGCAACAACCGCACCCAATTTACTTCGCGGAACTTTGCTACCGGACACACCGCGATCGCGCGACGCTGGATAAGTACAAGGAGATCGTGTTCGAGACGGCGGAGTTCGTGGCGTCATACCCGGCGTGGGACGAGGCAAAGAAGCGGTATGTGCTGGGCCCGGTCCTGCAGAGCGCGCAGGAGATTTTTCCCGAAGACCACACACTGAATCCCACGTTTGAACTTACCTACTGGCGCTGGTGTTTGGAGATGGCGCAACAATGGCGTGAGCGGCTCGGGCTGTCCCGCGATAAAAAGTGGGACGATGTGTTGCGCCAAATGGCCAAACCGTCAGTCGCGGACGGGAAGTACCTATTCGCGGAGACCGCGCCGGGAACGTATTCCGAGAAGAAATGGGTGAACGATCATCCGGTGGTGACGGGCGCGCTGGGGATGTTGCCGGGACCGGGCATCGACGCGGAAATCATGCGCCGCACGCTGCATTGGATCTGGGACAATTGGAATTGGCCCGACACATGGGGCTGGGACTATCCGATGGTGGCGATGTGCGCGGCGCGTCTGGGTGAACCGGAACGGGCGGTGGACGCGTTGTTGCTCGACACGCCGAAGAACCGATACGGGTTGAACGGCCACAATTATCAACGACCCGGCCTGACCATCTACCTGCCCGGTAACGGGGGGCTGTTGTACGCTGCTGCGATGATGGCCGCGGGCTGGGATGGCGCGCCGAAAAAGAATGCCCCCGGCTTTCCCGACAACGGCCAGTGGGTGGTGCGCTGGGAAGGATTGAAGCCCGCGCCGTAGCGCGGCATACTGGTGACGGGAGCGCATGAGACTTTTTTGCGTCATTCTTTGCAGCGGTTTTCTGGCATACGCGTCCATGGCGGAAGAGCTGCCGACAGCGGCGCAGTTGCAGCGGGAGTTCGCCAATCCACCGATGGAATACCGGCCGCGCACGCGCTACTGGTGGTTTGGGGGGGCGGTGACGCGGCAGGAATTGGCCCGCGAGTTGAAGGGGATGAAGGAACAGGGTTTGGCCGGTGTGGAGATCCAATCCCTGTACGACGCGTTGCCCGCCGTACCCGGTCACAAGCCGGTGGTGTATGCTTCCCCCGAATGGGCGGACCGGGTCGCGATGTGCATCGAGGAAGCCGCCAAGCTGGGCATGAGAGTGGACCTGACCCCGGGCAGCGGTTGGCCCTACGCCGGGCCATGGATTGATGATGCACATGCGGGCCAAAGCCTTGAATCACAGACGGTATCGATAGGGAATCCCGGCGAGCCATCCATGAGTGTTCAACTACAGCACGGTCCGGTCATCGCCGAGACGATGCGGCACAACGACAATGAACCGGCGCAGGTCATCACCAATTGGCAGAATGGGTTCGCCGTGCCCGAAGGCAAATGGTTGGTGACGTGCTTTTGGGCGAAGCTCGGCGGGGTTGGCCAGCACAAACGGGCGAATCTCCGGGACAAAGGCCCGGTGCTGGATCACCTGAGCGCGTCGGCGATGGATTTTCATCTGGACCACTGTGTGCAGCCGGTGCTGGATCGGGTCGGCAAACTCGCGGGCACCACCTTCGAGGGCCTGTTCATTGACAGTTGGGAACTCGGCAAGCCCACGTGGACGACGGATTTTCTCCAACAATTCCGAGCGCGACGCGATTATGATTTGACGCCATACCTGCATTTGGTCAACGGGACCAACGAAGGCGTCGGCGCACAAGTGAAATGGGATTACGAGCAGACGCTTCGCGACCTGATCGTGGAGAATTGTTATGGGGAACTGACGCGCTGGAGCCACCAGCATGGATTGGAGTCGCGGGCGCAAGCCCATGGCAGCCCGACCGACTGGGAAGATTCCTACGGGATGGCGGACATTCCCGAATTCGAGATGGATTTCAAATCTTCGAATGACGTGTCCATCGGGGCCGATAAGGCCGTGGCGGCAGCGCATGTGTACGGCCATCCGGTTGTTTCCTGCGAAAGCTTCACGTGGTTGACGGAACATTGGCGGGCGACCCTGCACGATCTGCGCCAACAAGCGGATATCATCTTTGCCAACGGCGCCAATCAACTCGTGTTTCACGGGTACAATTATTCGCCGCCGGCAGCCGGGTTTCCTGGATGGACTTTTTACGCGTCGTGCGAGATCGACCATAACAACACGTTCTGGCCGTACTTTCGCGTTCTCGCGGATTATCTGGGCCGCAACTGTCTGCTGCTGCGTTCGGGCCGGCCCGTCGCGGACGTGTGCGTTTATGGCGATGTGAGGTTACCGCAATGGTCATCCGACCGGGTGACTGATCGGACCATTGATCGAGCCGGTCGCTACCGCGTGTTGATTCTGAACGCATCGATCATGCCGTTGGAGACGCTCGAAAAAGTTCGGGCGCTGGTAGAAGATGGGCTCACGGTTGTCGCGCTACGATTGCCGTCAGAAGTCCCGACATTCAAGGAGCACGATGCGCAAACAGCCAGGCTTCACGAGATTGTTGGGGGCCTCTTTCGTGAGAAAGAGGGACCAGCATCGCCCAAGGTTGGCAAGGGGTCCACGTACGTAGCCGACGAACAAGGCATCCCGGCAATCCTCCAACGCGTGGGCCTCGAACCGGAACTGATCGCCGACAATCCGTTTCAGTGGATACACCGCGTGGGGGCGGACTATGATTTGTTCTTGCTGCACAATCCGTCGACTGACCAGATTCACTACGAGAAATGTTCCTTCCGCGGCAAGGGCTGCCTGGAGATCTGGAACGCGCACACCGGGAAGATCGAGCCGGTCCCTTACCAGATTGAAGGCGACCGCGTGGTGGCCGGAATTGGAATTGGTCCAAAGGAGTCACGATTGGTGATGATCCGCCGCGACAAACCGCCCGCGAGACTTGCTTCTATTCCGGCGCACGACACAAAACCGATCACAACCGTCAAAGGCCCGTGGCGTGTGGAGTTCCGACACATCGATGGACGCAGGCCATTTGAGAAGAGTTTCCCCCAATTGATCGACTGGACGACGATCGATGACCTGAAACACTTCGCGGGCACGGCTGTTTATCGAATACGATTTCGTCTACCACGTGAATTGCAGGGTGATGCGTTTTTGGATCTGGGCCAGGTGTGTGATGTCGCGTCGGTCACCGTGAACGGCAAGCCGGCGGGGATCGTTTTCGAAGCGCCATTTCGTGTCGAGGTCACAGGCCTGCTTCGTGGCGGGGAAAACGATGTCGTAGTCAAGGTGGCCAACCGGGCCGAGAACGCCATCGCGCCCGCCGCCGCCGACTGGAAAGGTCCGGGCAAATGGCCCGGGTATTATTTTGTCAACAAAGCCTACAAGACCTACGACCCGGCCCAGGCGCAAGTGCATCCGAGCGGTCTGCTTGGGCCGGTGCAATTGCTCATGAATGATTCCCATGAGTGAACGAATGCCACTGGTCAAAGCTGTCGGCCTCTGCAAAGCGTTTGGGGGCGTGGATGTGCTCGAGAACGCGGACCTCGAACTGTGGCCCGGCGAGATTCACGGACTGGTCGGGGAAAACGGCGCGGGCAAATCCACGCTGGCGAAACTGATTGGCGGTGTTCACGTGCCGCGCGCAGGGTCGATAGAAGTCAGTGGTACGCCCGTTCATTTTCACAGTCCGCACGACGCCATTGCGCAGGGAATCGCGTTGATCCATCAGGAGCCGCTGACGTTTCCTGATTTGTCCGTAGCGGAAAACATCTTCATTGGCCGACAACCACTTCGCCATGGACGAATTGATTGGGATGGCATGGACCGCGAGGCGGTGAAGGCGCTGGAGTCGCTGGGTGTGAAGATCAATCCACGGGCGAAAGTGCGCGGGTTGTCGATTGCCGACCGGCAAATGGTGGAGATGGCGGGGGCGTTGTCGCAACACGCGAAGATCCTGCTGATGGATGAAACGACGGCAGCGCTGACACCGAGCGAGGTGAAACGGCTGTTCGGCGTCATGCGGCAACTGCGCGACAAGGGCGCGGCACTGGCGTTTATCGGACATCGGTTGGAGGAGATTTTTGAGATTTGCGGCCGCATCACCGTGTTGCGCGACGGCGAAATCGTTGGCGAACGGCTGACGAAAGAGACGACCATTGACGAGATACTCCGGCTAATGGTGGGGCGTCCGATGGACGCATTGTTTGCGCGGGAAGCGAAACATGAGATTGGCCCGACCGCGCTGGAGACGCGCGGGCTGACGCGGGCGGGACAATTCTCGGACATCAATTTGCGGGTGCGGGCCGGGGAGGTGGTCGGGCTGGCGGGATTGGTCGGTGCGGGCCGAACCGAAGTGGCGCGGGCGATTTTTGGGATTGAGAAGTTCGATGCCGGCGAGGTGCTGGTCGGCGGCGAGTCGATCCGGAACAATCGGCCACGGGAGGCGATGGCGAAGGGACTGGCGCTCGTGCCGGAGGACCGTCAACATCATGGCGTACTCATGCCGATGAACGTGTGGCAGAACGCGACGCTGGCAATTGTGGATCGGCTGGCGAAATTCGGTTGGCGGCGGGATGCGGCGGCGCGGGATATGACGCGGGGCGAGGTCGAGCGTCTGGATGTGAAGTTGCGCGATATCGGCCAGCCGATTCGGGAGTTGTCGGGCGGCAACCAGCAGAAGGTGGTGTTGTCGAAGTGGCTGGCGACCAAACCGAAGGTGATGTTGCTCGATGAACCGACGCGCGGGATCGATATCGGCGCGAAGGCGGAAGTGCATCGACTCATCGCCGAATTGGCGGCGGCGGGGATGGCGGTGTTGATGATTTCCTCGGATTTGCCCGAGGTGTTGGCGATGAGCGACCGGATACTGGTGATGCGGGAAGGCCGGATCGTTGCGGAGTTCAGTCGGCAGGAAGCCACAGCGGAGCGGGTAATCGCGGCGGCGACGGGACAGGTGATGCGGGAGTGAGCGACAAATGAATCACTCGTTCAGCAGCATGAAGGCGATCATTGCCGTGGATAGCAGCACGACGAGAACCGTGACCAGGATGACCAGGCCGCGGTCGGGTTTGACGCGGCCTTCGTGAATGGCACGATTGACGTTGTGATATCGCCAAGCGGCGAGAACGGCGAGGACGGCGCCGAACGCCATCATACCGAGTCCCATCACGAACGAGGTGCCGATTCGGCCGGTGCTACGCGGTTCGCCGGGCGCGAGGGAACGCTGGATCCAGTCCGGCAGGCGGGTGATCAGGAAGCCGAAGCTGATCACGGAGATACTGGTCCTGATCCAGGCGAGGAAGGTGCGTTCGTTGGCCAGGTATTCGGTGGCCCGCTTCTCCTCGGGCACACGCGCGGGTATCGGCGGTTTGGAATCTGGTTCGGGCATCGTTTCCGTCGCAGTTCGCCCATCGAACGGCCCACGCAGTGTAGCTGTCGGCGGCGCGGCAGGCAAGTCTGGTTGCCGCCGTGTCCAAATTTCGTGCGAATGGTTCAATCATTTGCTATAATGAACTGGAACAGGAGGCCGCAGGAATCGCATGGCGAGTCGCTCCAAAAAAAGTGCATCGCTGACATCATTCCTCGTGGAATTGGGCGTGTACGCCGTGTTCGTGTTCGCGTACTTCTTCCTGGTCCTCCATTTTCTCGGTGGCTGGCTCAAACACATCTTTGACCAGAACAAGACCACGTACGCGTTCGTGGCGCTCGGGTTAATCATCGTGCAGGGCGTGGGGTTGGAAATATTAACCACCGCGCTGTTGCGGGTCATTCGCAGCCGGGAGAGGTGAGCCATGGATTTCCTGATTTCCGGCACCCACATCAATCCCGTGTTCTTGATCGTCATCGGGTTTATTATTGGAATCTGCGGCGGTTTTTTTGGCGTAGGCGGAAGTTTTCTGGCCGGGCCGGCGCTGTTCGCGTTTGGCGTGCCGATGAACTTCGTGGTGGGCACGGACCTGGCGCACATCGTGGGGAAATCGATCGTGGCAGCCAAGAAACATCGCGCGCTGGGCAACGTGGACATCAAGCTCGGCTTGATCATGGCATCTGCCACGATTGTTGGCGTTGAGACCGGGGCGCAGATCATTCAACAATTGAAGCGGCATAAGAACGTGGACATGGTGGTGGCGATTGCCTTCATCATCGTGCTCGTGGGGATTTCATCCTTCATCGCTTGGGAGAGCTGGCAGACCATGAAGATGGGAAAGAAAGGGGCGACCAAAGCCCCGGTACCCGGCAAACCCAAGCGAGACCACTCGGCGCTCGCGTATATCGCCAAGAAATTCCAGCGCTTTCATTTCCCGCCGATGATTTCCCTGCCGAATTCCGGCATCAAGGAGATCTCGTTGTGGACGATCCTGGTGGTGGCGTATATCGGCGGCGTGTTCAGCGGATTCCTGGGTGGCGGCGCGGGTTACATCCGCATGCCGGCGCTCGTTTACATACTCGGCGTGCCCACGCACGTGGCGGTGGGAACCGATTTGTTCGAGGTTGTGATCTCCGCAAGCTATGGGACGTTTACGCATGCGCTCAAAGGGAACGTGGACATCCTGATCGCGCTGGTCATGCACACCGGCGCTGCCATTGGGGCACAAATCGGCGCGACATTGACCCAATACTTTCATGGCGCGCGCATCCGTCTGGCGTTCGTGCCATTGCCGCTGCTGGGGGCCGGCCTGATTCTTTACAGCCTGATGACAGGCCATCATTTTTAACTGAAGCAGGCGAACACATGAAGATCCTTTTCTGCAGCGACGGTTCCAGCCAGGCGGAGAACGCGGTACGATTTGGCGCATCGATTGCCGCAGCGTGTCAGGCGGAGACATCGATCCTGGGAATCGTCGAAAGAGCGGGCCAGGAAGATGCGGTATTGCAGGCACTGCGTCGGGCACAGGAAATCCTGAAGGAGTATCATCTCAGTGCCGAGTTGATCACCAAGGCTGGCCGCCCCGTACGCGAAATCATGAAGCGCACGCAGGAAACCCAGTACGATCTCGTGGTCGTCGGGGCGGTGCGCAAAGGCACGCGGGGACCATTGTGGATGTCGGCCCGCGCCTACAAGATCATCGAATCGGTGGAACCGCCGGTCCTGGTGGTGATCGGCAATTGTGCGCAGTTGCGTCGGATTCTGGTGTGCGATGGGGGTACGCATAAAGCGGATGCGGCGGTGCAGTTTGCCGGCGAAATTGCGCGCCACCTGAATGCCTCAGTGGATTTACTGCACGTCCTTGCCGAACCGCCAGCGGTCTACGCCAACCTGGTCAGATCAGAAGACGATGCCAGCCAGATACTGCAGTCAGGTTCCACGCTGGGCCGTTGCCTGCGTTCGCAGAAAGAGTTGCTCGAGAAGATGGCGGTCCCGTGCGAAGTTCTCCTGCGACACGGCCTGGTCCTGGATCAATTACTGACGGAATTGCGCCGCACGGAGTACGACCTGGTGGTGGCCGGTTCTTCTCCTGCCGACGATCGACTGCGGCGGTACATCATGGGCAACGTCACCCGCGAAATCGTGAACCGCGCGGAGCTGCCCGTACTGGTAGTGCGCGGCGGAACGGAACCCGGTCATGGCGTTGGCGGTCTGATCAAGCGCCTGCTAAAGCGTCCTAGCGAATCCTCCAGCGCCGAAAGCAGCAAGTGATTCGATCCTCGAAACGCTTCGGCATCAAGCGAATAGTCTGAAACTGAGACCCGGCCCCATTTTAGGGGTGGACCTGCCGCGGCAGTAAGTAATTGAGGTAGGGTTGCACCCCATAGCGAATGGTCAGCGCCCGGCGCATCTTGCTTCCGGTAGTTAACCCACAATGCAGTAACAGAAAGAAGGAAGCACGATGAAAGTAATCCGGAGAAACTATCCACTGGCGCTGGCAATGGCCGGAGGGGTCCTGGCATCCATCGCCGTGCTGGTGTTCACCGGCGGGGCCGTGCGCGCGTCCGAGACGGATGACCGCATCGAATCAGCGTTCAAGAAGACATACGCCTATAAGACGTACCTGAAGGACGAACACATCAAGATCAGTTCCAAGGACGGAGCGGTCACCCTAGCGGGCTCGGTGGCCGACGAGAACCACAAACCGATGGCCCAGGACACCGCCGAAGCGTTGCCCGGGGTCACGAGCGTGGACAATCGCATCGAAGTCACGGGCGAGCGCCCCGCCGAGAGCTCGGATACGTGGATCAGCATGAAAGTGAAAGCGGCACTGCTGTATCGTCGCAACGTCAGCGGCACCAAGACCGAGGTGTACGTGAAAGAGGGTGTGGTGACCTTGAAGGGTGTGGCTGCGAGCCAAGCCCAAAAGGACTTGACCACTGAATACACCAAAGACATCGACGGTGTGAAAAGCGTGCAGAACGATATCGTCGTGACCAAGAACCTGGAAGGACGCAATGAAACGACGGGCGAAAAGATTGATGACGCATCGATTACTGCCCAGGTGAAGGGATCGTTGCTGGCACATCGCTCGACCAGCGTGCTCAACACCAAAGTCACCACCAATGACGGCATGGTCACCGTTAGCGGTCAGGCCAAGAACGCAGCTGAAAAAGCCCTGGTCACCAAGCTGGTCACCGACATTAACGGCGTCCAGGGAGTGGTCAACAACATGACCATTGAGGTCCCGGTTTCCAGTAACAACTAGACGTTTAACTCATTGCTGGCTGGTGCGAGGGCGGTGAGGGATGGCACCAGTCGGCAATGCAGTCCAGGGCAGACTGAAAGGAAGGCACATATGATAGCGACACATCCAGGGATTCTGGAGACGGTGAAAAATGGAATTGTTACCGCGGTCAAAGCGGGCGGAGACATCACCAAGGCGACGGCGGATACCGTCGGCAACACGCTCACCGCGACTCTCAAGAACGCTGGCAAAGTAGGTACGTCAGCGACGCAAGGCATTGGCCGCGTCGCCGGCGGGGCGATCCAGGGTGCCACAGAGGTCGGCGCCCACTTGGGACATGCCGCGACAGGAACCGTGGTCGGCGTGCTGCGCGGTACCAAGCACGTTGGCAGTGAGGCCATCGACACCATCGGCCACACGGCCGGGGCGGTAATCCACCACACGGCGGCGGTCGGCGGTAAACTCGAACACGCGGCCACCGGTTTGGTGGAAGGAGCAATCCAATCCGCCAAAGGGATCGGCGTGAGTGCCGAGGATGCCGCCTCAGCTGCTGCGCACGGTGCTTTGAAAGCGGCTGGCCAGGTAAGCTCGACCGCCGTGGAGACGGTTCGCAACGCGGTGACCCAGACGATTTATGGCGTCAAACTCGTGGTGAAAGAACCGTTCAAAAGCATGGCGAGCAAATAGCCGGGTTGTCGCAAGAATCCGCGAAGTAATCGGAGGCCTCGATACAATGTTGGGGCCGCCTCTGTTGCCAGCGGCTGGACCACCGCATCCGCGAAGAAAAAGGCGACCCGAACCCAATCAGCCGCCTGCTGAAGCGTTTTGGCGAATCCTCTGGCGCCGAAAGTCCGCCTACCCATTAGGATCGAATCGTCTGGTGGTAGGGTCTGCAGGGACGGGCCGGATGATAGTGGCGTCATCCTACTTCACAACAGGCCGCACCAGCTTGTAGCGAATCTTCACGCCACGCGGATTGTCGGTGAAACCGGTGATTTGGAGGACGCCACTTTGGCCATCCTCTGTTTCAAACGCGTAAAGATAATCGTCCGTGCCATGCCATGAAGTGCCGTGCAACGCCATGCTGGCGAATTGAGACAACCACGGGCCGAGACCGGAACTTCCTTTTGCGGGCGATACTTGCTTCTGCAATTCGGTTGAAATCTGCAGAGGAGTTATGGTTTCAAAGGCGAGGCCCTTCTCCTGCATGAGTGCGGCCTTCATTTCAAAACCATACAAAGCCCGTTTACTTGCCACGGGCATCCCGTACCCATGATTCAGCGTCTGGATAACGGGTACCGGATCGCCATCACGCCCATGTTGACTGAAGTCGGTAAACCCCATGATATGGACCCCGTGTTGATGCGCCCATTCCCAAACAGCGGACGCATTCTTCTCCCAATCCAAGCCGGCCGGCAGCGAAAAGGTTTCTCCAGTTTCCAGATTGAGCAGCCAGTTCTTGCCTGATTTGTAGTCGTAGATCACCCGTTCGACCACCGGGCCGAAAGAGAGATGGTTTGTTACTTCATCGGCCGGACGAGTGCCGACTGTTAGTTTGATGAGAATGTTCGTATCTCCGGCTTCGACTTCCATGCCGCTGCCGCCATTGAGATTCATGTAAATGCTGGTGTCCTGCGGGTCTTGGTAATTGGCAAAAATCTTGATTGGCCCTTCGCAAACCGCATCAAAGAAGAATTGTCCTTCACTGTCGGTATTCGTGAAGGAATCCTGCGGCTGGCCCGGACCACTAAAACTCACGCGTGTTCCGATTAACGGTTTTCCTTTGCTGTCCAGCACTCGGCCGGCCAGCCTGTAATTGGTGGGCTTGAGCACAAAAGGCGGAAAACTGTAGGTAATGGCTTTGGTGTCTGTCGCTTCAACACGCGCAAAAGCGGAACCGTAACCTTTGGCCTTGATTCCGTAAATCCAATACTCACGTCCTTGCGGCAGAACGGGAGAGGAGAATAGACCCAATTCGCTCACAGTCGTTGACTGAGACCTTAACGAGGTAATCGAGTTGCCAGAAAGAAACCGGATGTCCAACTCAGCTCCAGGGACAGGTTTCCCGTCGGTGTTTTTCACGGAACCGGACAAGGTGATTGCTGGTTGCAGGGTCAGGTCAACGTTTGATACTCCTGCACCGAAGAACTGAATCGCAGCGAGATTCTCTCTAACATCGCCAGCCATGATGGAATTTGTTGGATTCACCGGGCCAATCATTATGTTGGATGTCTTTGGTTGTTGGATTATCTCATAGCGCCCGTTTGTATCAGTCCTGGTTTCTGCGTAATTACCCGACCCCCAATAAAAACCCGGATAAAACGCCACATGCACACCTGCGGCCGGTTTGCCGGACGGATAGTACACCGTGCCAGAGTATCGCAAGATTGGCTTGGCAAGCACGCTGGCTGGGGGAACAAAAGCGGTGGCAGATGCTACCTGGATTGCGTCCACGTTCTCCACTTGAGTGAGGTGTCCAGGTCGCAAGGAGACGTTACGGAATTCGACCCACTGATATTTACGCTTCTGCAGCCGGAATTCCTTGACGCGCGCAAACTCATTCGACCAAATCAGGAGTGTCCCGCCGACCTGACTCGTCTTTATGCGCGATCCATTTTCCTGAATCGGAATGACCTTGCCGTCCCCGTCCACGTAGGCCATGCGCGTCTCCCAATCATCGCTTTTGGAATAGATGAAGCTCACAGCCACATCTCCCTGGCTGCCAATCACGGCGTTGTAGGCGGCATTCCAGTCATCCACTGCCGACGCCCCGGTCAGGGCGCTGGCCGAATTGTTCAAAGTGACGCCGGTTTCCCAAGCGCCATTGGCCACGCCCAAAGAAATGTTCATGGTCTCGGCATTGGTTGGACAGGTGATGATTTGCAGGAACAGCCCGTCGGGCGACTGTGGGTACGGCGCCTGCCAGGCTGAACTTGGCGCCTGAACGCCTGAATCCTTGGTGACGCGGACGACGGGACAGGAAATGTCCCCGGAGTTTTCGCTGTGAATCCGAAAGGCAGTTTTCTCCACGTCCATATTCGCCGCCCATTGGTCGATGTTCCCATTCATGGTCGGAAACGGATCTTTCGAAATGGTTCCGTCCGGTCGCCAACAGACCGTGTTTGTCCAGGGCTTGGAGGTCAGCGCCACCAGTTCGACCGTGCCGCCGGGATAACGAGCGATGAAGGGTGCGGTGGCGCGTGATGCCCCGGTTTGCACCAGCTTGTAGCGGATGATCACGCCGCGCGGCTTGTCGGTGAAGCCGGCGATCTGCAGAATCCCCCGACTGCCCCGGTTGCCCGCATACGTTTTGAACAAGAAGGTCGACGGCGGATTGGTGATCGTGATGGTTTTATCGCCGGGCTCCTGACCGTTGAGAACACTGTTGGTTACGAGGGCGGCGGGTGTCAACGTGTCGAACTCCGCATTGCTGACGGGAACTGTGACGGACTGGAAAACGATCAGGGAACCTCCACTCGCATCACTCAACGCGTCTACGCTGTGGCCCAGGGCATTCAGCGCGTTCAACAAGGACTCGCTCACGGCATGGATGTTCCAAGGCACCGGCATGTCGATGGGTTTGCCTGATTCAAAGATGATGAAATTGCCGTGTACGTCATCATCCGGGTCATTCAGTACCCGCTCGATCACGGGCCCGAAGGAAAAACTTTGCACGGCGGCGGCCCGGGTGGGCGCAGCGGTTGACTGGGTGGGAACAGTCGTCGTGCTGTTCCTGGTTTTTAGAAGGAACCCTTCGGCTAGGATGAACACCAGGATGATGAGGAAACTGAGAACGCCTAGAATGCGGGCAATCCACCGGACGGGCGAGCCGCCAGTACCCACTGGTGCCTCGGGAAGAATCGCTGGCATGGGTGTCGTTGCTCTGCGCCGCCCAACCGCTTCGACTATGTAGGCGAGCCCAATCAGCCCAAAGAAACCGGAGAAGCCGGCGAAGCCCGAACAACGCTGCATGCCGGGCAGGGGTACAAAACGAAGAAAGGCAAGAAAGCTGAGAAAGCCGAGCGCGGAACTGTTGACCAGCTTGATGGCTAGCGGGGACGTGAGAGGGTTGCCGAACGCAATGCCGATGATATGACACCAGGGTGAAAGCGCTCCAGTTGGCGATGCAGGAGTTCCAGGTGAGACGCCCGCGCTGTTTTGTGGCGGCGTGGTGAGAATGGTCTCGACCTGAGTCTTGACGTCGCTGGCGTGCTGGTAGCGGTGCTCGGGTTCCTTTTCCAGGGCGCGGAGGACGACCTCATCGAGGCGCACGTCGATCACAACCTTCTTAGATGGCGGCGCGAACCGGCCGATGGGGAGTTCGCCGGTGAGCATCTGGTAGAATACGACGCCGAGCGAATAGATATCGGCGCGGTGATCGACGTCGAGTGGATGCTCGACCTGTTCCGGCGCCATGTAATGGGGCGTGCCCATGACATCGTGCGTGTCCGTGATGGAGAGGTCTTTCGCCTCGCGGCCCATGAGCTTGGCCAGGCCGAAATCGGCGATCTTCACGGTGCCGGTTTTGTCGAGCAGGATGTTCTCGGGCTTGATGTCGCGGTGGACGATGCCTTTGTCGTGGGCGTACTGCAACGCATCGCAAATCTGGGGGACAATCGCGAGCGCTTCTTTCGGCGCGATCCTGCCGGAGTTGAGCAGTTGCCGGAGGTTCATGCCATCCACAAACTCCATGATGAAGTAGAACAGTCCGTCGGCCTGACCGGAATCATGAACGCTCACGATGTTGGGATGAGTGAGTTTGGCCAGAGCCCGGGCCTCGCGGGCGAATCGTTCCGCGAAGGCCGGGTCGCGATTCACGGAGAACGGGAGGATCTTGAGGGCGACGAGCCGGTCGAGATTTTTTTGGCGGGCTTTGTACACGGCGCCCATCCCGCCTCGGCCAACCAATTCGAGGATCTCCAACTCGGGGAAGTACCGGGCGAGTTCGGCCGGCGTCGGGGGCGCGTACTCGGTGCGGGCGCCATCGCTGGTGAAGAATCCGCGTTTCAGCAAGCACGCCGGGCAAAGTCCTTGCGGGGCATCGGCGGCAAGAGCGGCGCCGCACTGGGAACATCGTTTCTCATCAGACATGACGGGACATCCTTTCTACCTGATTGCTTCCACTGGTTACAGAAGCAAAACAGGGGAAAGGTTACACAGACTCTCGTTTCCCTTGAAAATCGCAAAAACAGTCAAGCCTTCGTCGCCGGCATTCGCTAGAGTGGTCCCTGCCATGAGAGCTTCGACGCTGCGATTCTACAAAGAGCGGACGCTACGGGCAGCTGGTGCACATCCAGCAGCATTTCGATGAACCGCTGGCGTTGGACGAATTGGCCGCGCTGGCGTGTCTCTCGCCGCATCATTTCCATCACGTTTTCACCGGTATGCTTGGTGAATCGCTGGCCAGCCATATCCGGCGGTTGCGGTTGGAGCGCGCCACGTGGCGGTTGAAGCTCAGCCGGACGTCGGTCATCAATATCGCGCTCGAAGCCAGGTACGAAACGCATGAGGCGTTCAGCCGCGCGTTCCGTGACAGTTTCGGCATTTCGCCGACGCAGTATCGGCAACGCGAAGGCGTCGGGGCGCAAATTGCCGCGCCCTCGGGCGTGCACTACCGGCACGACGCCACCCCCCGGGGATTTTGGACAACTCGAAGAGGAGAAAAAGCCATGACGGTAACCGTCAAACGACTCAAGCCGATGCGGGTGGCGTTCATGCGCCATATCGGGCCCTACAATGAAGTCCGGGAGACATGGGACAGACTCACGATGTTCCTCGGCAAGGAAGGGTTGGTAGGCGGCGATGCGCAATTCATCGGCATCTGCCACGATGACCCGGCCGTGACGCCACCGGACAAGATTCGCTACGATGCCTGCCTGACGGTGGACGAACGGTTCAGGCCGCAAGACGAGATCGGTGTGCAGGCGATCGCAGGCGGCGACTACGCCGTGATGACGCACTTCGGTCCGTACGAGAAACTGAGCGCGAGCTATGCGAAACTGCTCGGTGAATGGCTGCCGCGCAGCGGGTGCAACCTGCGCTCAACGCCGTGTTTCGAGATATACCTGAATTCGCCGGAAAGCACCGAACCCGAGGATTTGATCACCGACATCCACGCGCCGCTGGAACTGACAGGAGGAACTGACCATGGCCACGCCTGAGAAGATCGATCTCTACAAACTGCACAAAGCCGAATACGTGACGCCGAAGAAACCGGTGCTGGTGCGAATGAAACCGGCGCAGTATTTGGTGATCGCCGGCCAGGGTGCGCCGGGCGGTGAGCGGTTCACCACGAGCATCGGCGCGCTCTATGGCATGGCGTTCACAATCAAAATGACCCGCAAGTTCGCCGGCAAACAGGACTACGCGGTGTGCAAACTCGAAGGCCAGTGGTTCATGGGCGAGGACGCGACGAAAGTTCCACAGGATCAGTGGCGCTGGAAACTGATGATTCGGACGCCTGACTTCATTGGGGAGACCGATCGACGGCAAGCTGTCGCCAGGTTGTTGGAGAAGAGTAAGCCGCGCGAAGTCGAGGAAGTGAAACTCGAGAAGATCAACGTGGGAACGTGCGTCCAGATGTTGCACGTCGGCCCGTACAATCGGGAATATGAAACCATCGCAGTGATGCGGGCATTTGCCGAGAAAGAGGGGTTCACGCCCGCCGGGCCACTCCACGAGATTTACCTGTCCGATCCGCGCCGGGTGCCGTCGGCTCGCCTGAAGACGATCCTGCGCGAGCCGGTAACGAAGACCTGACGCCAGTCAACCCGCGAAGGCGGCGAACAGATGGCGGATTTCCACGTCGATTTCCGCCGGGCTGGCAACGGTGTGGGCGATTTCCTCGCGCAAGAGCTTGCGGTACCGCTGGCGCAAGCGATGCGCGGCGACTTTTATCGCGTTTTCCGTCGTGCCGAGTTTGTCGGCCATGGTGGCGTACGGAATCAAGTCCTTCGCGCCGGTGAGTGTATTCTTCAACTGCTCGAAGACTTCGGGTTTGCCGTCGGCGGCGTATTCCGCGCCCAGGCGCGCCAGCACCAGGTCGAGCAGAGCGATGGCCCATTGGCGGTCGAGGACCTTATCCGCGGTCAATTCATCGGCCGGTTCTGATCGGTAGCGCGTCTCGGCGGCGCGGACATCGAGCGAAATGTGCGGGTGACTGCCCCCGCGCTTCTTCGCCTGCGCCCGGTCCCATTCGTTGGCGAGGAAATGCTTCAACGACGCGAGCAGGAAAGATCGGAACTTGCCCTTCTCGCGATCCACGTCGGCGAGATAATTCCTGGCGAGCAGCCGTGCGAAGAATTCCTGCGTCAGGTCCTCGGCCTCGTGCGAATCGTAGCCGCGTCGGCGGACGTAGGCATATAGGGGATACCAGTACGCCTGGCACAACTCTTCCAGGGCGCGGGTCGCCTGTGGCGATTCGTCTCGGCCAGCGGTGAGGACCATGGTCCAATGCGTGGCAGCGAATTGGTCCGGCGGGATTGTCGTCATGCAAGATGACATGTAACAAAAAGATGGGCGTGGGTCACGTCCAGAGAAGCCGTTGACCTTATTGACGGAAGGTAGCGAGATGCCGAGACCAGGGGGAGCGAGAGAGACGGCGACCGGCTGTTACCTGGCCACCGCGAGTTACGGTCGCTCGGTGGTACGCTTTCTCCAGCGGCAGATGCAACCGATAATGGTCAGCAGGCCCAGCGCGCTGATGACGACGATACCAATGATATTGTAGGCGACGGGATTTCGATGACTTCGATGCTCAAAGAACATGACGATAGGAAGGAACGTCAGATACAGCAAACCGACAACGATGCCGAGCGCCAATAACCAGCGCGGTGATCCCGGCCCCCAAATACCCATCGACCAGCCAATCAGATAGGGCAGAATCAGCAGTCCCCACCACATGGAACGCCCCGAATTGCCGCCAAAGCCCCCGACGCTGCTCAGTCCCCACATCGCTCCCACCCCAATCGCAATCAGAAGGAAAACCCACACCCTGTAGGCGATGAACCGTCGTTCGCTTTGGCCGAGGAAAGTGCCGAAGGCGACCAGCCCGCTGCCGGGAAGGATGACCAAGGACCCTTCCATCGGGTCAAGAGCACCGACCAACATGGCGATGCTGCCGACAATGATCAGAATACGTGACCACAGACCACGTGCGTCCATAGGAGGTGTTGTATTCATACGTTGAATAGAAGGCTCTCGCCTCCCAGTGATTGCAAGTGAAAAGATTCACAAGCTCACCGACCGTCCTGTTGTTTGTTCGACATGAAACGGCGAACGAGATCGGCGATTTCGTCGGCAGCGGTATCGAGGGCGAAGTGCCCCGCATCGAGGACGTGAACCTGGGCCTTCGGAACGTCATGGCGGTACGCCTCGGGTTCCGTCAGCGCAAACGACAAGTCGTATTTTCCCCAGAGCACCAGTAAGCGTGGCTGGGTCTTTTGCATCCAGGCTTGCCACTTCGGGTAGGAGTCGACGTTGGTGCGGTAGTCGTAGAAGAGATCGCTCTGGATGTCGGCCTGGCCGGGCTTGTTCAGGAACGCGTATTCGTCGGTCCAGAGATCGGGATCGTATCTCTCGGGGTGCGGGTCGTTGCCGACATGGCGGGTGCGCGTGGTGTCGAGAGAGAGCAGGTTGGTTCGCAACGCGGCCTCGTATGCGGCGCGGTCCGCCCAGAAGGCGCGCCGTGTCTTCCAGTTCGCACCCAAACCTTCGTTGTGGGCGACGGCATCTTGAACGATGAGGGCTTCGACGCGATCCGGATGAGCGAGGGTGATCCGAAAGCCGACTGGTCCGCCGTAGTCCTGCATGTACAGCGTGTATTTGGCTAGGTTCAACGCCTCGGTGAAGTGATCGATGACCCTGGCGATGTTGTCGAAGGTGTACGAGAACTTCCTGGGGATTGGCGCATCGCTGTGTCCGAAGCCCGGGTAATCGGGAGCGACAAGGTGATAGCGATCGGAAAGCCGGGCGAAGAGCGGCTCGAACATGCGCGACGATGATGGGAGTCCGTGAAGCAGCAGAAGGGTTGGCGCATCTTTTGGCCCGGCTTCGCGGTAGAAGATAGAGAGGCCCTCCACTTTTATGGTCCGGTGCCATGGAAGACTCCTTCGATTGAGCGAGCAAATTGCGGGACAACATGAGGACGGCGACCAGACCGAGCCAAGCCATCCACGGCGAGGACATGCCATTTGCCGGTTGAAGCGATTGCTTTCTCAACATCATTTGCCTCTCGGAATGAACCCGGGAACGACGGTCTCCACAACAGCATTGAACCTGATCCGCGACTTGATTCCTTCGGTGATCTTTCTCACGGCGTCTTCAGGAATGGCCGAGACCGCAAAGTTCTCCTTGATGCGGGTGGGAGTCTTCGAGGTGGTCAGGAGAGCCGTCCCGCGCTGGATAGCCCAGGCGAGCAAGACCTGCGCCGGGGTCTTGTTGACTCGCCTGGCGATGGCGGTGATGACAGGATCTTCCAGCAACCGGGGCTCGAGACTATGCCCCAGTGCCGCGAACGCTTGCAGCACGATGCCATTCTTTTTGCAATAGTTCAAAAGGTCCCATTCCGGGAGGTACGGATGGGATTCGACGTGAACGACCGCAGGCTTGATCCTCGCGGCATCAAAGATTACTTTCGCCTGTTCCAGATTGACGTCGGATAATCCGATAGCCCTGCACTGGCCTTCGTCCACCAGGGCCTCCATCGCCCTCCAGGTATCGAGCAACGTCACCTCTTTGTCATAGATTACCGTGCCGTTTGTATCCCTTGGATCTTGCTCGTCTCCGGGTTGGAAAGCAAAGGGGGTGTGGATGAGATAGAGATCGACGAACTCGAGTTGGAGTTTCTTGAGACTTGCCTCGAAAGCGGGTTTGACGCGTTCAGGACGATGATTGTTATTCCAGAGCTTCGTGACGACAACCACATCCTCCCGCTGAACCTTCCCTTCCTTGAACACTTCCTGCATCGCTTCCCCGACCTCTTTTTCGGTTCGGTAGCGTTCCGCAGTGTCGAGCAGGCGAAATCCTGCTTTCAGCGCCGCCTTGGTCGCGACCCTGGTTGCGACGGGGTCGGGAATGAGAGTGCCAAAGCCGAGCGCGGGGATGGCACCGGAGCCGTTGTTGAGAGGTATCTTCGTATAGCGAAGGTTGTCGGTAGCCAGCATTATTGTCTCCTTGGAGATATTCGATGTCTGTTGCGAATCAATCCATTTTCACTTCGAAGATGAGTTCCAGTTCGACCGGGGTGCCGAGCGGAAGACTGGCGACGCCATACACCAGGCGGCAAGGGTTCTTGTCCTTTCCGAAGACGTCTTGCAGTAAAATCGAAGCGCCGTCGGCGACTTTCGGGTGATCGCGGACGTCTCCCGAAGTGGCCACCGACACGCCGAGCCGGACGATCCGTGTCACTTTGTCGAGCGAACCCAAATGCTGCCTCGCCACCGCGAGAGCGTTGAGTGCCGCGAGGTACGCCGCTGTGCATCCCGCTTCCACATCGAGTTCGGCGCCGACGCGACCAACAAATTGCGCCGCGCGGCCTCTCGTGGGGAGCATCCCGGTCAGGAACAGGAGGTTGCCTGTCTGCACCGCTTCGGCATAGGTGCCGAACGGTTCCGGCGGCGCCGGGAGCTTGATGCCGAGTTTCGCCAGACGATCCTCTGCAGTGATTGAGCCTGCGGTCATGACGTAAGATCCTTTCAATTACCAGCGGCCGAAATGAGCGCCGCCATCGACGTACAGGGTGTCACCCGTGACAGTCGCGGCGTCGGTCAGGTACATGACCGCATCGGTGATGTCCTTGACCGTCGAAGGCCGGCCCATTGGCGACAGGCTCTCCATCACGTCCCGTGGAGTGTCCCGGTGAAGAGGGGTGTAGACGGTGCCGGGCGCGACGGCGTTGACGCGGATGCCGTCTTTCGCGAACTCCATCGCCAGGTGCCGGGTGATCGTTTCCAGACCGCCTTTGGTGATCATTGGCACCGAGGCCGTGACGCCCCGGATCGGGTTGCGAGCAAGGGCCGCGGTGATGGTGACGATGCTTCCACCGGTTTTCTGCGCCAACATTTGCTTGATGGAAGGTTGGGTGATGTACAGAAAACCCTCGAGATTCGTCGAGACGATCGACTGGAAGTCCTCGGTCGTGTAATCCGTGAACGGTTTGGTGAAGAAGATGCCGGCGTTATTGACCAGTACGTCGATCGATTGAAAGCGAGACAGGGCAGTCTCGACGATCTTCGCGGCAGTGGCCGGCTCGCCGATAGGGCCGTCCACCAGGGCAACATGGTCGGAAGCTGCGACCTCGGTGGATTGGGTCATCTTCCGGGAATTGGCGACAACATTGAATCCCCGCTCGAGAAACCCTTTCACGATTCCCGCACCGATCCCCTGCGACGCCCCGGTCACGATGGCCGTCTTTCGCGGGCCGCTCATGGCTGTTTACCTCGAAACCATATTGTCACTGGAAAGAGAATCCGATGACCAAGTGGATCAGAAATTCGCATCCAACACGATGCGGTAATGGGCGTTGCCGGAAGCAAGTCGGGCGAAGGCCTCGTTGATGCGGCTCATCGGGAAGTGCTCGGTCTGGGGCAAGACGTTGTGCCGGGACGCAAAGTCGAGCATCGTTTGAATTGCCACCGGCGGCCCAGCCGGCGAACCCGAGACGCTACGCTGCGACGAGATTAGTCAGAAGGCGGCGACCGGGATCGGTTCCAGAACGGCACCGACGACATGGAGACGGCCGTTCGGCGCGAGCGCGCCGACCATCGCGTCCCAATCGAGCTTCGCGTTAACGGTACTGATCAGGAGGTCGAAGCTGCTGGCGAGTTTACGGATCGCCGCCGAGTCTTTGCTCGAGACGACGTGATTCGCCCCGAAACCCTTCGCTTCATCGAACTTACTTTCGCTGGACGTGAACGCGGTCACGTCGCAGCCATACGCGGCGGCGAACTTTACGGCCATATGGCCCAATCCGCCGATGCCGATGATGCCTACCCGACTGGTCGGCTTGGCGTACATGGTCAGCGGTGCGAAGACGGTGACGCCGCCGCACAGGAGCGGCCCGGCTTCGGCGAAGTTCAGTGTTTCCGGCAGCGGGATGGTCCAGGCCCAGTGCGCGCGGATGTGGGTGGCGAAGCCGCCGCGATGACCGAAGATGGTCAGTTGCGCCTCCGGGCAAAGGTTGTGGTTTCCCGACAGGCATTGGTGACCGTGCATGCAGCTACCCGAGATCCAGCCGATGCCGACACGCTGTCCGACCTTGAGACCCCTGGCATTCGGCCCCAGGGCCATGACCCGGCCGGTGACTTCGTGGCCGAGAATCGCGGGGAACTGCGAAGTGCCCCAGTCATTGTTCAATACGGAGAGATCGGAGTGGCACAAACCGCAATATTCGACGGCGACTTCAACGTCCTCGGCCCCGAGCGGCTCGAGATCGACGGTTTCGAGCACCATCGGCTGTTTCGCGCTCTTGGTAACCCAGGCCTGGTAATAAGTCGTCGTGTCTCGCGTTCCGAAACTTCGGACGGATGGGGCGGCGGAAGCGGACGCCGACTGTTTCTGTATCAATCCGCCGGCTGACTTGTCGCGGGTTTGGGTTGGAGTGGTCATGGTATTCCTTTCGTTTGAATTTCAGTGATGTGTCTTGCTTCCGTTTAGTGGAGTCCTGGTGTCGAGAGAGAAGAGATCGAGTCGACGATCTCATTGGTGGTCACGATGGCACTGGCGTAGTTCGGGATATTGACGTCGAGAGCAGCGTGCATTTCCTCATCCGAGTAATCCGCGGTCGCGTCCTTTACCATGGTGACCTCGTAGCCGAGCTCAGCGGCATAACGAACGGTTGCTTCCACACACGTGTGGGCGATGAGTCCCATGACGATGAGCTGATGGATGCCGTGTCTCTTGAGCTGCAAATCCAAATCCGTGTTGGCAAAGCCGCTGGAACACCAATGTTCGAGGGCCACGATTTCGCCCGGTTGAGGCTCGAACTCGCGGCGGATCTCGCCGCCCCACGTGCCGTATTCGAAGGTCTTGTGCACCCATGCTGCCTTCTGAACGGGCGCAATGTACTTCCAGGTTTCGTAGTCGCCGGAACGGTATCGATGATGCAGCGCATAGAAGACGCGAAGCTCCGCCTCCCGCGCAGCATTCAGGATTTGCAACATATGAGGAATACAATCATTGGCTTCGGCAACCGTCTTCAAGCGATCCCATACTTTGCCTCCCTCGGAAATGAAATCGTTGTAGGGATCGATCACCAGGAGTGCATGATCTCTTTGTCATATGTCAGATTTCCTTTTGCCATATCCCAGCTTTGTTATACGGTTTGAGTTTCCGGTATTAAGGTGAGTAACGGGTGAAGACGTAGTCGCGAGATTTGATCGCCTGATGGCAGGGATAGCAGCTTTGCATGAACGCCGCGTCGGCAGGTTTGCCGTCGTTGAAATGAGCGTACCCCCAGCCACCGGTCGCGGCGTATTTTTGTGAGTCCTTGACCATGAACTGAACGCCGTTTGTGGGGGGCCCGGCGATGAAAGACTGGGACTTGCCAAAGGTTTTGTTGTTTTCCTCCGACGGGACGTAACTCCAGGCCAAACGGGCAATGATGGCGCCGTCCGGGAAGGGAAGCTTGCCTTCCCGATAGGCCTTGATCGCGATATCGTTTCCCAAAGTGGCGCGAATATCGTTGAGGTTGCCTTCTTCGTGGGCCACGGAGATCAACCTCCAGTCGCGGTATCCGGCGGGGATTTCGGTTACGAAGATCGGGGCAGCCACTCCATCGGCCTGTCCAGATGCGGGAGCCATGTAGGCAACCACGCCGCCCAGCGCGACAACTGCGATTAGCACGAAAAAAACCTGTCTCATACGGTGCCACCTTCACAGATGCGTAATAGAACTTATGGGCAATCTGGCAATCACGGATCAGGGTTGCCGGCGACGATTAGCGCAGGAATTTGAACGACGCGCGGAGTTCCTCTGTGAAGAGTTTCGGCTGCTCCCAGGCGGCGAAGTGCCCGCCCTTGGCGAGCTTGTTGTAGTGGATAAGTTTGGGATACGCCCGTTCTGCCCAACTCTTCGGGGCTGGATAGAGTTCGTCAGGGAAGACGCTCACGGCCACCGGGATGGCGGCGCTGACGCCCTTGACAGCGAAGAATGACGCCCCCTTGTTCTCCCAATAGAGACGGGCGCCAGAAAGCGCCGTGTTCGTCAACCAGGTGATCGTGACATTGTCGAGGATGTCGTCGCGTGTGAGGCCCTCAGACTGTCCATTAAAGACGCGCGCGATCAGCTCGTAGCTGCGCGCATCGTGATCAAGGAAATAAGCCGCCAGGCCGACGGGTGAATCCGCGATTCCGTACAACGTCTGCGGTCGCAGCCCCATCTGGAAGCCGTAGCCGATGCCCTTTGCATAGACAAAGCTCAGTCGTTCATAAGCGACCTTCTCGTCGGCTGAGAGACTGGCTGGTGCCGGCGCACCGGAAAAAGCTGCCTTGTCGATGTCGAGTGGAATCACGTTAGGCATGTTGGTGTGAATGCCCAGCAATTCCGGCGGCGCCTGCACGCCCAATAGCTCGGTGATGATCGCACCCCAATCGCCACCCTGCGCCAAGAATTTCGTGTACCCGAGGCGTTTCATCAGCACGGTCCAGGCACGCGCGATGTGGGCGGGGTTCCAGCCGGTCTTGGTCGGTCTTCCTGAGTATCCATAGCCCGGCATTGGCGGGATCACCACGTGGAAGGCATCCGAGGCGCTCGCGCCATGCGCCGTCGGATCGGTGAGTGGGCCGATGATCTTCATCTGCTCGACGATCGAGCCGGGCCAGCCGTGCGTGACGATGAGCGGCAACGCATTGTCATGTTTCGAACGCACGTGGATAAAATGAATGTCGAGTCCATCGATCTCGGTGATGAAATTCGGCAGGGCGTTCAGTCTCGCCTCGACTTTGCGCCAGTCATAATCAGTCGCCCAATAGCGGGCGAGTGCCTGCGTCGTCGCTAGCTGCACGCCTTGCGTTGCATCCGCGACCGTTTCCTTTTCGGGCCATTTGGTCGCCTTGATGCGCCTGCGCAATTCGGTGAGTTCCGCTTCCGGAACGGTGATATGGAAGGGGCGGATTGTGTCGGGGTGACCCGCGCCGGTTCCGAAGGCGAGCACAGGGCCTGCGGCTTGCTGGTCGGACTTCGCGGAAGAACGACGATTGGGGGGAGCTTGAGTTGTTTGTTTTGTCTTCATATTGGCCTCCAATTTGGTGATCGGTTGGTTTGTAGTTGTGTCGTTGGGCGACTCTGGTGTTTACGGCTCACTCCGAGCCCCAGTCCTTGCTGGTGATCGTACGTATGTTCTTTTCGTTTCTGTGGTTCGATGATTGGCTTGACCTCGTTCATACCCTTGTTGAAATGTGATCATGATCAACGCTCCCTCATTTATTGGCTAGCCCTGGCGATGCGCCGCGGAGAACGAATACACCTCGGCGCGCAGAGCGGGCAGCGGGTCATCGGACAATTCGATCCCGTCCGTCAAGTGCGTCGGGTCAAACACCGGTTTCTTTTCGGCACCGGCGTTGTCGGCAACAATGGAAGTAACGCTGATCGTGCCGGCGTCGATGGTTTTGCGATCATCGGGCCACACGAGCGAGGGATCGTGCGTGGGATCGCCGGGATTGGGGAGTTGCACCACCAGACGGAACTTGACCGGCGCGGTGGCCAGACGTGTCGTGAGCTCTTGAACGAGAAAATTGGCCGACCGGGCTTTTGCCTCGGTGTCGCTGAGATTTTGCTGCCCGGCGACAGGAAGGATCTTGTAACGCCCCGCCTGGTTTACTCCATTCTTATTCACGAAGACGAACGCGTCGTTGGAGAAGAACGATATCGGTGGCGAAGCTGGCCGGGATCACCCGGCTGTCCATGACAAATTTCAAGGCGAGGGGACGTGTGCCGAGAAACAGTTCGATGGGCCAGGGGTGCGGCTTGCTCGGATTGGTCGCCGCGACGGCCTGTTGAAGCGCGAGAAATTCTTCACCGGTGCCGACAGCAAAGCCGTTGTGCGACAACGCAACGATGTCGGTTTTCCCGTCGCCGGGGAGGTGGAATCGAACCGCCATACCACGCGGACCGGCGTCGGGCGAGTTGTCCGGGATGGAAGGGTCCGGCGCCCCGTCCGAGAAGCGAACGATTATGGGGACCGGAGGTCCCTGGAAATGAGCGGCTTTGGAAACGGTCGCTGCGTCTTTCGAGGGTGCGAACGTTCCCTGGCATACAATCCCTTTGGCGTGGACAGGGCGGTAGCCCGGCTTGCCTCCCGGCAACTGAACCATAAGGTCGAAGATTTGTTGGGCGAGGTCCTTGTCGCCCGCAGATTTGGAAAAAGTGTTCATTGTTTGTGCTTTCTTCTGTTGTAATGGTTGAGGTCCGACGCTCATAAACGTTTATCGTTTCGGCCTGATGACGGTTCCGAGGGCGAGCATGGCACCGGCGGCGCGGGCGCGGTGAGATTTCGCAAGAGAGGGACGATTGAGGTGAGATGGATTGGCTTTTCCCGTTCTCATATGGTCATCTCCAAATTTGGCGATCGGGTCATTTGCGATCCCGCCTTTGTACAATTCGGGTTGCCTGATCTAGGCATGGTATGGACGAGGCTTAACCTTTCAATGACAACCCCTGATAACCCCCGAACTCGCGCCCAACCATTAATTACTAATGCAATCGTCTCACCCTGTAAATCGGGTGGGGAACTGAATCTCACTTAGGAAGAATTCCTATAAGGTTGTAACGAATCGGGTTCACCACGAAGCGCACGGGCGCAATCAGCGATGCGGGACTGGCCCCTTTCCGGCAACGCCCCCTTCAACGGCAAATCGTTGAGGAAGCGGGTAGGGTTTCACCCCATAGTCTTCGACAAGGCGCGGGCCTAAGGTTCATGCATGAAAAAAATAATCATATCCTGCCTTACCGTCGCTGCCCTTGCGTTGATATCGGGCTGCGCTTCTGATGGCACACGCAGCACGACCACCACGTCGCAACAAACCACGACGCCTGGTCCGACCACCACGACCACCACGGATACACAAACCAAGTAACGCCCGGTGGTGCGCGCGGGCGTTGGCTGGCACTGAGAGCCACACGGCGGCGACCCGCGCGCTCGATCACGCCGCATCTGGATTCACTGCCCTACGGCAGCGGGGCGATGGTTGGATGGTGAGAACAGCCCCGCATCTTGCCGTGCCTGGCGCCACATTAGTTACTAATGTATCAGCGCATCCGACGGTGTTGTCGAGGGACGATGATCGGAACCATGTGATTCTTTGGGACCGACCCCGTTACCCAATGCATGTAGACAAGGCGAGAAACATTGAGCCGATCAGACGCATCAAAGACACGTGATCCAACGAGGCCATACTTACTGCCCCAAGGAGGTTCGATATGTCCCAATTGAATGACAAAAGCCTGAACCTGATTTTCCGTGATGCGCGGACACACAGTAATTGGCTGGACAAGCCAGTTGATGACGCGCTGCTGGCGCAGGTCTACGACCTCGCGAAGATGGGGCCGACTTCGGCCAACATGTGCCCGATGCGGGTGATATTCGTCAAGTCGAAGGCCGCGAAGGAGAAGCTAAAGCCAGCGATGTCTGAAACCAACGTGAACAAGACCATGGCTGCGCCGGTCACGGCCATTATCGGGATGGACGTCCACTTCTATGAGAAGCTGCCCGAACTGTTCCCGCACGTGGACGCCAAGGCCTGGTTCAAGGATTTATCCGAGAACGTGCTGGAGTACACCGCGCTACGCAACGGGTCGTTGCAAGGCGCTTACCTCATGCTGGCAGCGCGTTCGCTCGGCCTGGATTGCGGGCCGATGTCCGGCTTCGATAACGCGAAGGTGGACGCGGCGTTTTTCGCGGGGACGACGGTCAAATCAAACTTCCTCTGCAACCTCGGTCACGGGGATGCGACCAAGCTCCATCCGCGCAATCCGCGTCTCAGCTTTGAAGAAGCCTGTCAGATCCTGTGATTCGTATCAGCGCATCCGGCCGTTTGCGGGATGAACGATGATTACGAAAACACGATTCTGCGGGATCGACCTCTGTACGATACTGTGACCGCGAACTGGCTTGTCAGCGTAATCAGAGGTGATACTGTGACCGCAAGTGAACCCCCGCCAAGACAAGGTTCTCGCCCAAGTGTGCGAAAACTGTCCGGTCTGCCGTCAGGCGCGACGCCAGCAGCGCGGCCTGGCGTACGAGTTCGTCAAGAGAGTCGAGGGACGGATCTGTCCGTTCGGCAGATCATACGGGCGGGTTAGCGGACGGAAGCCCCACGAACCGGTGACGCTACGATGAACCAGGTCTATGGACTGGGACAGTGCGCGCTGGACCACCTCGCCTTGATTCCGTCCTACCCGGAGGCTGACACCAAGTGCGAATTTAAGGACATGATCGTGCAAGGCGGCGGACCGGTCGCCACGGCGCTGGTGGCGTTGTCTCGCTGGGGGATCACGTGTGCCATCGCCGGCGTCATCGGCGACGATTCGTTCGGCGCCGAGGTCAGACGCAGTCTTGATGAGGAGCGGATGGATACGACCGGGCTGGTGGTTCGTCGTGGGTGCGGGTCCCAGTTTGCATTCATCGCGGTCGAGGCGGGAACCGGAAAGCGCACGATTTTTTGGCGGCGTCCAACGGGAGCGGCGTTGGCGCCAGGCGAACTGAATCACGATCTCATCCGATCCGCGAAGGCGCTTCATACCGATGGGCTGTTCATCGAGGCGTCGTTGGCGGCGGCGCGGACGGCCAGGGCAGCAGGGGTTCAGGTGGTGGTGGATGCCGGCACACTGCGGGAAGGGATGTTGGAATTGGCCAAGGAGAGCGACTGTTTCGTGGCGTCGGCGACCTTTGCCCGGGCACTAGTCGGGGACGACCGGCCGTTGGAGGCGTGACGGCGGCTGGCGGAGTTGGGGCCACGAGTGGTGGGCGTCACGCTTGGAGAGAAGGGATACGTGGCATTGGATCAGGGTGCGGTGATCGAGCGACCAGCCTATCGAGTGCAAGCCGTGGACACGACGGGGTGCGGGGATGTGTTCCATGCGGGATTCATTTACGGTTTAATTCAGGGGTGGGACACGGCGCAGTGTTTGGATTTCGGGGCGTGGGCTGCAGCGCGGGTGAGTCAGCGGCTGGGAGGTCGTGATGGGATTCCGCCAATGGCAGATTGGCCGGGACAGAGGAATTCACCACCAAGACATCAAATATGAAACTGGCCAAGCGGAAAGAAACCAGGTCAACGATTCGCTTCCGTGCCAAGTTGGCTCGGTCCGAGGCAACCGAAACGATTGGATCATGGACGGTTCTCACTCTGCCCAAGAACGCGAGTGCGAAGGTTCCCTCGCGAGGGATGACGATGGTTGAGGGAACGATCAATGGCCTCCCGTTTCGAGCCGCTCTCGAACCAAACGGCAAAGGCAGTCACTGGCTCAGGGTCAACCAAGCGATGCACGATGGTGCCGGCGCAGACACTGGAGACACGGTAACGGTGGAGATTACGCGGGCCGGAGTTGAATCGGAGATCCGGGTGCCCATGGATCTACGCAAAGCCCTGGCAGCGGCCCCGCGGGCGCAGACAGCGTGGGCGGATATCACACCGCTGGCGCGCCGGGACTGGATTTTTTCGATAAGCACGGCCAAGCAACCGGAAACGCGCCGGCGCCGGATCGAGAAAGCTTGCGATATGTTGGCATCGGGAAAGCGACGATTATGTTGTTTTCCCGGTATCAAGTGGCTTATGAAAAAGAACGCAAAATCATGCGGAATGTGGGTTGCGTTGCCGAACTCAAAATCGGCCTCCAGCTAACGAAATCTCAACGTTGAGATGCCCCAAGCGTTTGATCAGGGTGGTCAATCGGGGTGAGTGTCGGTATGGCGGGGTTATCCAGGCTGTGGAAACAAGTCAGGCAACGGTGCAATGGCGGATCCCAAACCGTTTTGCATTTTGGACAGAGTTTTGGATAACGCACTCCCGGTAGACGAATTTCCAGATGACAAGCCGGACAATGCACCACCTCCCCTTTCATCTCCGGAGAGAACTTTTGTCGGTGCCGACATCGAGGACAATGATACGTCGTCGATATTTCGGGGATCGTCGTGGGGGCGCTACAGTCGGGACAATCGATGGTCTGTCCCGCTCCTGCGTCGTCGGCAACGAGATGATTCCCGCATGACCCGCATTTGAAGAAAATGTCGGGCATCGCCTAACCTCTGCCGGTGGTTTATACGGCTGGATGGCGACCAGGGAAAGCAAAAAAAGTCACCAAAAAGGCGGGCGCGAGCTGGCGGATCGGCGATTTAGGATGGGACCGAAAGGCGAAGCGACGCCTTTTTGTTCAAACTAACAACAAACGAATTAACCCCTTTATTGACTGACTGCTTTGCGTCGAGAAAGGTAATTGGCGATTTCGTTAGGTCAATCAGTGAATGGGGCTTAGGTTGTGGTCAGTCTCGCAGGAGCGAGACAATTCGTTAACTGTTCAAACCACGCCATGAGTTGGAGGTCGATGAAGTTGCCCCAGCGCTCATGGCAGAAAGTAGAATAAGGCTTGTCGATGGAACCAGTTTCCGCTGCAATCAAAGTACAGATACGGATCAAGAATAAATACCTGGAGCTCGCACGGCACCGCATTCCCGTCCCCGAGGTGCTTGTCAACGTCGTGCGGCGACGTGTCCGCCAACTCATTCAAGGTCATCGCCCCATCACGCAGACAGATGCGCAGATGGAATTTTCCGATATTGCGCTGAAGGAAATCAGCGAGGGCAAGCTTACGTACGAATTCGACGGTGAAGGCGAGTTTGTGCCCGAAGTGTCTGCCGTCATTGTCACCCCTCCTTTGGCCCCCGGCACCCTGGCGGCGTGAAGGATAAGTGGCGAAAGTTTCGGGGGCAATGTTGGGGGGCGGGTTTAGGCGGGGAACGTCCATCCCGGAATCAGCAGCGGTTGGCATCGTTTGCAGCCCGGGTTTCCGCAGTTGGCGATGGCGTGCTTGACGAACGATTTCGCGGTTCCGTCGCTACGGCTCGATTGTCTTTTATTGGACTGTGACTGCGAGGCGTATAAGGCGGTGCGGGCAGCTTTAGCGGCGTGTCTCTCGGCCTTCTTGGCATCTGACCGTGCGGATTTGGATTTCTTACCCATCGTGATATTCCCTTACAGGTTCTGGTTTCGCTGACGAAGTGGCCAATTTTGACGTTGTCGCACGCCCGCCAAACAACAAGACGGATCATTTACCGACTACTTGATGAAGCGGGCACGGGCTACTGCCTTTTCCAGTTGCGTTTCATATACTGCGATGCGGCTTTCCCATGAACTTCGCATGTTGGCATCCGTCGATTTGGCGAGATAGCGGCGCACCTTGCCGAGTTGTTTGCGGATGTTGCGCTCTTCAGGGCTTCGTTTTGAAGCATCTTCAGAAATGGGCAGGGTGCCCTTAATTTGTGCCATGCTCCACACTACGTAAACAAGAGGCGGGGGCGCTATGGGGTGTTGACCCCATAGGGCAGACGCGGCGGCAACCTATTGCCCGGTTACCGACAGCCGCAGGAAGAGCTGGGTATTGGTGCCGATGGGGACGCTGAAGAGGTGTTGAGGCGGTGTGGCGGATGAGTCGCCGGTGTCGGGAATTGCGTGCCAGTCGTTGGCTTGCAGCGTGGTGCTCCACTGTGCGCCATAGGTAATGCTACTGATGTCGGCGGGTTCAGAGAAGTTGAAGAAAAGGTTGCCGTCGCTCATCTGTACTTGCGGGAGTTGGGCGATGCTGGCTGAGCTGGGATCCTGATACGGCCCGAAAAAGGCGAAGACCTCGAGATTGGGGACGCCGGTGTGGTAAGAGTCTGCATTATAGACGGCGTCGCTGCTGCCGGGGTCGCCAAACCATGTCTGTTGCCAACTTTGATAAGTGGCAGGCGTGGTGAAACTGCCGATCTCGCTGTAACTGATCCCCACATTGTTGGAGGCATAGGCCGCAAACGAGTAATCCGTGCCCGGCGTGAGGCCGGTGACATCGACCGTGAAGACACCAGTCGTGCCGGTCCCGCTGATGGCGGTCACGCCGAGGTCTCCGATCTGCGGGTTACTGTCCAGAGCGGTAGGGGCATAGACCACACCGATCGCCTTGATTGGGGCGCCTCCATCGCTGGTGACGTTACCACCGAGCGTAGCCGAGGTACTTGTGAGATTGATGGCAGTCGGAGTCGTGATCGTCGGGGCGGCTGGTGCTGCCACGTAAATCTGGACCTGTGCGACATTACCGGTTCCCGATGGGCTCACCAACTGGTAGGAGAATCTATCTGTCTGATTGCTGTAACCGGCCCTGGGTGTATAGGTGAACGATCCGTCCGGGTGCAGAACGAATGAGGACGCATGGCGCGGTCCCCGGTTGGTGACTGCGGAATCGCCGGTGTTGAATTCAGCATATTGAATCAGTGTCCCTGGGGGCACCGTCAGCGTCGTGGCATAGGCTGTGGAGAAGTTCAGATTCGGGGCTATCGGCCCTATTTTGAGTGGGGACGGCAGAGTGACTTGCCAGGTGCCGTACCAGACTTGATCAACTGGATACGCATCCGGGCCGAGGGCGGTAATGGCTGAGCCATCGGGCGAAATCGTCACCGGACCCTTGACTGTCCCCAGACCTTGCGTGGTGACAGTGGCGGTCACGAGATGGTCCAGGTAGCCGCCGCCGTTCGCAGCCGACCAGACGGCTGGGAAATACATGTTTTCGATTCCAACGGTCTCTGTTCCATCGGCGGTGCAGGCGCTGGGTGAAATGTCTCCGATATCCTGAAAGCCAGTGGTCGAGTTGTAGCGGAAGCCGACCCAGCCGTTAAACTCAGTGAGTTGGCCAAACAGGGTCGTTCCGTCGTCGCTGATGCAGGTGGGCTCGAGATAGGCCGTGTTGGGGTGACTGGCGGGAATGCCGAGATCTCGCAATCCATTTGACGCATCCCAAATAAAGCCATCGATATTTCCGTTATCGAGGTCGCTGTAGCCGGCAACGACGGTGCCATTGCTGCTGATCGCCGTCGCATAGGTTTGCAGAGTGGCGCTCCCAAGAAAACCCAGGGAAGTGAACGTTTTGCTGGCGATGTTGAAGACATAGCTTTCAACTGTATCGGGGGTCATATCCTGCACGAGAAGAGTCGTTCCATCACCCGAAATACCGGTGGCGCTCATCGCGGTCGCGCCGGGATCGTCTGGCGGAGCGGGAACAATCGACTCGACGCCGTTCACCCAGTACGCGGCGAACTGTTTGGAAACTCCATTGGTGGTCACGCCGGCCGTATAACCGGCGACGATGGAGCCGTCATGGCTGATGCTGGTTGAATAGCCATAATAGGGAAGGGAAGTATTGAAGCCCAGCGAAAATGGGAGATCGACCCAGCCGGTGTTCGGCTTGTAGAGCGACGGGGTGGCGTAGCCGATGCCATCGTATCCGGCATAGATGCCGCCATTGGCGGCGGCAACGGCGTAGTGGAGGTATTCGCCCATCTTGGTTTCCGAATATTGGGCCAGTAGCAGCGCGGGGGTGACGGCAATGACAAGAGCGAGGCTGGGAAATATGAGGCGCCGCCTGCGAGCCAGACGGCGAAAGGCAAAGGAGCGGTTCGTTTTGATGGCGTGTGTCACGACATCTCCCAATTATGACCTGCGACCCTTGGCCAGCATTATATTGGCTCTGACAGTGCTTTCAAGTTTTTTCACGTCTCCAAGACCGGTTTGGTGACGCCGGATGAGGCCGTTTCTGTCCTATGACAGCTGGCGACGCTGCACCGGAAACGGCCTGCGCTTTACAAGGCGGCGCGGGTAAACTTCCCGGACCCGATTATGAGCGGCGGCGCATCCGGCAACCACCAAGAATCGTGACGAGGCCCAGGGTGAGCAACGACCAGGTCGTGGGTTCGGGGATTCCGGTGACCTGGATGTTCCACGAGCCGGAATTATCGCCGTAGTTGTTGTCATTGGCCCCCAGTTCGAGTTGGGTGGCACCCGCGGGAATTGTAAAGGTACCCGAAAGACCAACGGCAAACGGTGTGCCGACAATCTGGCCGCTACTATTGGCGAATGTTCCGACCATTTCCATATTGTAAATATGGTAGGTGGCGGGGTTCATGTAATAGCTTGGCCCGGGCCCGTAAGTGCCCGCGAGGATGTTGTCGAGTGGGGTGGTGAGATAGCCACCGGCATTGACAGGAGTGCCATCGTACGCACCTTCCGCGTCACCACTGAGGTAGGTAATCGTCAGGGTGTCCCCTACAGAAAAGCGGAAGCCGTCGGTTGCGCTAATCGTGGTGGGGGGTTGGATGCCGAAATTGCCATATTCGTTTGCATACTGAAACGCGGTGTTCAGGCCGCCACTTTCCCACGACCACGGCCCGGAGGCGCCATTGATCGTTTTGTTGACGGTGATGTTCTGAGCCGTTGTGATGCCAGCCCATGAAACCAGTGATGCGAGGATGATACTGAATGTTTTCATGAAACCTTCTCCTGTTGGATGATTGATTGGTTTCGGTGGAATGGAATTTCCACACTTCGTTGCTTGATCGGGGTGTAAGCGGCAGGCAGGACGCATGTGAACAACGTCATGCTTGCCGTTATCCAAACCATTCTATCCAGCCAAAGCATAACTGGATTGCCTTTCACCTGTTGCACGGTGTGCAGGGTGGCATACACCCGTGCCAAACGGTCCGAATACCCTTGCCTCACGTGGAGTGTAGGGCGGGCGGCATCGGAAATACAACCCCAAAACGTTCACTTAGTGGACGGTGTGGAAAGAGAGAAGTTAGAAGACAGAAGGTTGAAGGAAAGACCAGAATTCAGGAGGTGGTGGCGAACGCTCGAAGCGGAATGATAGCGAGAAGCGAAGGAACGCGCTTTTGTTCAAACTAACAACAAACGAACTGTCCCCTTTTTCTTTTCAATGTTTCCTGGCGCGGGACTTCTGGGTTCTTGCCCGCCGACTCTTCAGTTTTGGTTTCTTCAACGACGGCTTCCTTCGTTGCGGCCTTCGCGGCTTCTGCTTGACGGTCTTCGCGACTGCTCGTTTACGACCGCGGGCTTTTTGAGCCGCCCCACTGGTCTTCGGATTGGTCTTGCGCTTCGCCTTGGGTTTAGCCGCTGCCGGTTTAATTGTGGTCTCTGCCGCACGCTTCTTAAGCTCGGTCTTTATCCTGGCGAGATGGCTTGGACTGGCAAAGAAAACCAAAAGCCGGTGGGCGCTGTTGGTCTTGAGGAACGGCAACTTGCTATCACTATTTAATTCGGCATCCCATACCGTTTCGTCTTCCGTATACCATTGCTCAATCAGCGTCAGGGCCGGTTGAAACTGTTCCGCGGTAAAATTCTTTGCCAGCAAAGCCAACACTTCTTTGCCTTCACTGGTCTGGTCCAATTGGTCTTTATTCACCATGGCTGATACCTCTGCTCTCTCTTACGGCGCCGAGCGCCGGTTTTGTTATCCGCGCCTAGGGATTTGTCGTCGGATTTCGCGGCGGGATAACGTGAGGCGTGGAGCCACCGCTGCGCCAATCGTTGGCAGTGCCCGTCGTGTTCGTCATGACCTGGACCCCGTCGCCATTGGGCGGAAGGTGGCGGCCGCTGTCCGAAGTGCCGCTGCCATCGGTCGACGTGTCGCTGCCCCTGATGATTGTAATGTGGCTACTATTGGGCGAGCTTGTCACGGAAGATGGCAAGTTGGTTGAACTCTCCCGGTTGGGCTGGTTTGTGGCATTGAGTTGTTGAGGGCGGGACGTGTCCGGGAATACCGCGGGCTGATGCGTCCGATTCGTTTGGTCTGAAGCGATCCCGGTGGGATCCTGCGCCACGGCGAGCAAACTCGCCGACAAAAGACCGGTCAGGATAACAATCATTTTCATAGCTTAACCTCTAATTGGTTGGAATCAATATACCCCGTTACGGCGATCTCGTTTTGCACGCCTTTCACGCCGGTGATGTTTTTGACGTAGATGGTGGTCAGATCTTTTTGGGCCTGGTTGGCGGTCATGCCGGTCAACGTCACCACGCCATCTTTCACGTAGACCCTGGTCCTGGTGCCGCTGACGTTGCGACGATACAGCAGGGCCGCTTTCACTTTCATGCTGATCCACACATCCGAGCTCTTGGCGGGTCGCTCGCCATGGACCGTGATTTGATTATCCACGCTTGTAACGCCGGGCAACGCCCCGGCGACGCTTTGGGCCATCGGTTTGTGGGTGTCAACGGCCACTGCGCCTGACAAGGTGACGGCTCCACCCTTACAACTGATCTGGATATCTTCGTTCTTCAGGTACGTGTTATACACACAGGTCTTCTTGAAGGATGATTCGATGCGGTCATCCCTCTCGGACGCGCGCACGGCCCCACCCGTGAACACCAGCACGGCAACGAATGCCAGGACCCCCGCAGCCAAGACAAGCAACAGCGGATACTTTGACATGATTACTTTCAGCATGCTTCCTCCGTTTAGTTGCTGCGTTACGGGTTTCTGATCTGGAAGCACGGTACGTCGGTGCCCCGACCCTTCGCCATGGGGTAAAACCCTACGTTGGGTGACTGGTGGTGCTTCCCAAAAGCGGTTTCAGCCCTGCCGTCACATAAAGGGGACAATTAAGCGAACATGGCGCATCCTCGACCCGGAATGATTAGGAAAAACGAAGCGACCATTTTTTGAAATACTGAAGAGTTGACCCCGATGATAAGATGCTGATCAATGAAACTGAATGGCCCGCAATGATCGCAGGTTGCGGGTCATGGGGGAGGTGTCGGTTACAATTATGAGATGCTTCACACACCGAAGTTCAGACGCCGTGGCGGTATGCAGATCGTGCGGGCGGGCATTGTGCCCCGATTGCGTTGCGGAAGTCGGGCTATCTTGTGCGTGCAAGAACCGATGCGAATCTGATGTGGCACGCTTCAATCAAATGATCACTCGAGGCCGACCTGGGCCAGCAAACGCAGTAAACCCGGCAAAGCTTGTTGGCTATGACCGGGTCGTATTCCTATTGGTAATGGGCGTGGCCTTCGTCTGGTTCGGTGTATACAATTTTGGAGGCCACGGTCCAAACTGGTTGTTTGTCGCGATGGGATTGGCCTTTTTCATTTACGGCATTTCCCAGTTCTTTATGACCAGGAGATTTCGAGAAGAATTTCGAGACAAGAAAGACTAGCGAGGCGCTGCCGGCGAGTCTACTTTAGAAGACAGGAGACAGAAGACAGCAAGGAAGGCGCCACGTGAAACCCCGAAAAGAATTCGTCAATTCCAGAAACAAGAGATGTGACCACTTTTCCCTACTACAAGGAAGCTGCCATGAAGATTACCGTCTGCGCCCTGCTCGTGTTCACCCTCGGTAGTGCGGTGCTTGCTGATGAAACCAATCTCACTCTTACGGTGGACGGTATTATCTATTCCAACGTCACGTTCGGCACGGTGACACCAGCCACGGTCGTAATTCGGCATTCAACGGGCGCGGCAACCCTTCCGCTGGCGAAACTGCCGGCTGATTTGCAGCAGCGTTTAGGGCATGGGGCAAGCGGTACCGCGACGAATCGTGTCCCTGATCAGCCGTCGATCACGGCTGACCTTAACGCTTTTCGGCAAGGTGAGATTCTCGACGATCTCAAGGCGACGAAGTGTTTTGTTGTGGCATGTTCGACACGCGGTGCGCCGGCCACGGAAGCGTTTGGTGAGGACAAACCGTTTAGTGATGAAGCGAATGTCTTACGAGACTTCATCCAACTGAAGTTGAAGAGCAACCTGGGCAAGATTCCGATCAAATCGTTCAGCGAATTTGCCGCGATGACGGGAAGCGAGCTGGACGGCGTTACGATTTGTTATGTCACTGTGGACACCGTGGGCGCCGGGGATTATCCGATTGCCTACAATGTCAGCCTGGAGGTTCGAGCGCGGTGGACACGTCAGACCTATGCGGTGAGTTCCATCGGCATCTGTAATCGCCGCCAATTAGAGGGGGCGGTCAAACTGGCGACCACACAACTCGTGGAGCAATTCGCCGTGAGTTTGATGACAGTTCGCGGCAAGTACTAGCCCACGCCGCGGCCATCCTTCAAACGAGCCGGTAGGATATCCGTCGAAGAAATGTGTCAAGAGTTGACGCCATCGACGCAATGTTAAACGCCGTGCTTTTCCCGCGTTTCTTGCTATAATCGCGGGGCAGGAGGGATTGGGCGAGTGTCGCAAAAGGGACCATATTTGTCCGTCGCTATCCTCGCGCTGGGGTTGATGGGGATCGACCCGGCGCGGGAATCGTCAGCTATTACTCTGCCCTACGACAACACCTGCCACGTTGTCTATGACAACGATGATGTCGATGCTATTTACACCGATGAGTACCTGCTCTCCCTGGCCAGCGCCGGGAGCATCACACTCAAAGGCATGAGCACGACCTCGGGCGGCTGGAGCGAAGCGTTGTTTCCCGATCCCGTGTTCCTTTATCAGTGGGTCATGAACGGGCGTAGTGAAGTTGTCGGCAAGGCTCTACGCAGTGGCATGAGCCATCTTCCCACGCCGGTGGCCGGCTCCGGTGTGGCCCTCGTCGAGCCGGGCTCGGGTATCATCGAAGACACGGTACCGGTCGAAACGCCTGGGGCCCGGTTGATCGTCAGCGAAGCGCACAACGCGACCACGAACAAACCTCTGGTTGTGATCATGGGTGGTCCGTCGACGACGGTTGCCAGCGCCTATCTGATGGACAATTCCATCACGAGCAGGGTGGTCCTGGCCTGGATGAGCGGCGGCCCGGGAGAGAACGATCTACATGACTTCAACAACACCGCGGATTCGTGGGCGACCGTTATCGTCGTGCAACGATTCCGGGCGGTGCTGTTTGGCATGGTCGTCAACGAGACGCCATTGGTGGACAAGGCGCAGTTGCCCCAGTTGCCGAACACGGAATTGCGGCAGTGGATGATCGACAAAAGTGTCCCGCATATAGGTCTCCCGGGCGGCCATGATGAGAATGGGCCGCCGGCGATCACGCTGATGCGGCCGGACTACATCACGACCGCCAAGCCGAAATCGTACGTGGGCATCAGCAACGGAGACATGTTCCTGCAGGACGATCCCAACGGGAACATTCTGATGGTCACAGAGGCCGACCAGACCATCGCCACCACCGAGTGGTGGCGGGCGCTGAGCAACTCCGCCGCCTACGGCAACAACCCTATCGCACCCGTGAAGGTGCCATTCAGTGGCGCTGCCGCGCCAATCCCGGGCACGATCGAGGCCGAGGATTTTGATTACGGCGGCCCGGGCATCTCTTATTCCAATACGACCGTCAAGACGATGGACGATTATATCGACCGCTACATCACAACATTTCGCGTGACCGACAACGTCGATTTTGACCTGGCCAACGGCGATGCGGGTGGCTATGCGGTGGCGGTTGCGAAACCAGGCGAATGGACCGCCTACACCGTCAAGGTCGCCGCCACGGCCCAGTACACCATTGATGTGCGGGTCGCGTCGAAGGGATTGGGCGGAAGTTTTCATCTCGAATTCACCAACGGGAACGTGGCCACGTTCAACGTCCCCAATACCGGCGATTGGCAGACCTGGCAGACGCTGACGAAGAGCAACGTGACCCTGATTGCCGGTCAGCAGGTGATGCGGATCGTGATGGACAGCGGCGGCGCTTCCAACCTGGTGGGCGACATCAACTACGTGCGCGTCTGGCCTGCGGGCCGGAATGGGCCCAACGACGATCCTGACGGTGACGGCTTGAGCAACGCGCAGGAGGATGCACTCGGCACGGATCCACTGAATGATGCCGTCCAGAGTACGTTGCGGGTCACCCGGCTTGCGGACCGCACCGTTCAGCTCGGGTTCCCGTCGGTTGTGCGGCGGCTCTACACGATTGAATACCGCGATGGCTACGGAGTGGGAACCTCATGGCAACCGATCTCCAATTTCCAGGGTGTCGCCGGCAGTGGCAACGTGACCAATTATGCCGGTAGGGGGGACGTGATCAATTACACTGACGATGGCAGCGGCACGGGAACATCACCCGCGTTCGTCCCGACCCGCCTGTATCGATTGCACGTGAATCTGCCGCCGTAGACCGCCCGGCATCCGGTGCGATCAATAACAACGTCCTCGCTGGATTTCCTCCAGTCGCCTCGCGGCGAGGAACGGGGCGCATGCTCGAAGAGGAATGATTAGGAAAAAACGAGGCGACGCGGTTCCGGGCAAATCTGTCAAGTGTATAGGTCTGATCCCAAAGACACTCTTTTTTTGAACCACTTATTTCTTTTCTTGGAACCTTTCTTACCGAATGGTGTCTACAGACAAAAAGGAGTGGAGCCGATGCAATCAACCTTTAATTCGCGCAATCGCCTGCTTGCTGGCCTGCTACTGTTCATGCTGCCTATTAACCCTCGGTTTTTGCACGGGCAAACGAATGCGCCGTCGGCGACGAAGCATATAGACCGCCGAGATCGTTGGTGAGGGTAGCCGACCATGAAACAATTCATCACCAGTCTCATTGTGTTAGCAGCCGCGGCGTTAGCGGCCAGCGCGCGTGAGGTAGGCTCAGGGAGCTTCCGTGAGCTTGATAAAAGAGCGGATATTATCGCCGTCGCCAGACCTGTTTCGACCATGGACACCGCCGAAGAAACAAACCTTCCCAATATCAGTCCGGCCATTCAGGTTGTCGGCATGTCCACGAAGTTTGACGTTGATCTTGTTTTGAAAGGTGACAGCAGTCTGACGAATCTGACGGTGCATCATTATCGGCTTAAGGAGAACAAAGAATTGATCGGCGGCCCCAACCTTGCCTCATTTGATCTGAAGGAATCCGCGCGCTACTTGCTGTTCCTGAAGCATGAGCCTGACGGTCGCTATGCTCCCTTAGACCAGGTCGACCCGGTGGTGACGACGATATTGAAATTGAGCGGACCGCAATGGAGCGGGATGAAACTGGACGATTTCCGGAAATGGCTGGACGCGATGAAATGGCTCAACAAAGCGCCCATCTCCCTGGGATCCAACTTTTCGCCGGAGATCCCGCCGGGTGGGACAGGCGAAGGCAGTCTTCATGAGGCGGCCTTTAACGGCAAGTTGGAGAAAGCCAAGGCGCTGATTAAGGAGCATCCCGATCTGGTCAACAGTCAAGACAGCTATGCTCATCAAACGCCTTTGCACCTGGCCGTGCAGTATGGCCACAAGAACATCGCTGAACTACTCCTGGCCAACAAGGCCGATGTCGAGGCCAGGGCTTATGGAGGTTGGACGCCGCTCCTCAACGCGGTATTTGGAGGACACCAAGACCTGGTGGAATTGCTCCTGGCACACAAGGCCGAAGTCAACGTCAAGGAAGACGGGGGGCGGACGCCGTTGCAGGTGGCGGCAGAAAATGGCTACACGGAGATCGCCGCCTTGCTGCTGGCGCACCAGGCTGATGTCAACGCCGCGAACCACGATGGCATGGCGCCTTTGCATACTGCGACAGCTTTGGGCTTCAAAGACCTGGTGGTGTTGCTCCTTGCCAACCATGCTGATGTGAATGCGAAAGACACCCTTGGCAGAACGCCTTTGGGGTTTGCCCTACTGCACAAAAACAACGAGCTGGCTGAATTGCTGCGCCAGCATGGCGGCCTCGAATAAATCAAAGCTTAAGGAAGTCGCGCGGGTTAGGCAAATGTGTCAAATGTATAGGGTGAGAGGTTCAACCGAAGAGGACGCAACGAAGGCTGGGAAAGCCAGTGGAGGAAACGTTTGTCTTGATTGGAAGCTTTGGTGGGTGAGGGCTTTTCAAATTGTTACAATGTTTAGATGTGACCCCAATGCTTGCGGTGTCGCAGAGTATAACGACCGCACATGCTGGAGCATCTTCGCGCACGAACTGGCGGGCCGTAGGTTGGAATCGGCGCAAACCGTTCGGTTCGCGTCGGTATAGTTGAATTGCAGCCGCCTTTTTGTTATACATCCGAATATGGACGGCGCGGCTGACCGGGCGCGTGCTTATCCCGAAGTCTTTCCTCAAACGAAAAGGCGCGAAGTCATCACCGTAAGTCTCAAGAAGTAATAGCGGTGAAGGCATTGCCAGCGATGAAGAAGTAAGGTGCATATGGCAGATCCTGAACTCCTGAAAATCCTCAAGCAGGGCGTCGGGGCTTGGAACGCTTGGCGCGAGGCAAATACGAATGCTTATCGCGAAGGGGAAGACGCATACATAGAAATAGACCTCGAAGGCGCGGACCTCCACGAGACAGACCTCAGGGATGCGAATCTTAGCGAGGCGGATCTCACGCGTGCGGACCTGTGGCATGCGAACCTCAGCGGCGCGGATCTCAGCGACGCGTGCCTCCACGAGGCGAATCTTAGCGACGCGAAACTCAACTTCGCGAACCTCAGTGGCGCGAAACTCAACGGCGCAAAGCTTTTGGGCGCAAACCTCATCAATGCGGACCTTAGCCACGTAGACCTTAGGCCTATGTATCTAAGACCTGCGGACCTCTTCACGGCGATTCTCAGCGAGGACAAGTTGGAACAACCGAATTTTAGTCAGGCTAGGATCGGAGAAACGAATTTCGGCAATGTAGATCTGCGGGGCGTGTTTGGTTTGGATACTGTAATTCACCAAGCTCCCTCAACCTTGGGCATTGATACCCTCTATAAGTCTCAAGGCGAAATCCCGGATCAATTCCTTCGCGATGCTGGAGTGCCGGAAGAGGCCATTGACCTCGCGCGCTCAATTCGAAATGGCCCGCCCATACAATGGCATTCCTGTTTCATCAGCTTTTCCACCAAAGATGAAGAATTTGCCCGGCGGCTCCATTCACGCATGAGGGAGGCTAATATGCGCGTGTGGTTCGCACCGGAAAACCTCAAGGGCGGGAAGAAACTTCACGAGCAGCTTTATGAGGCCATTCAAATTTACGACCGGTTGCTCCTTGTGCTTTCCGAACACAGCATCCAAAGCGAATGGGTGACGACCGAAATCCGCAAAGCCCGCGAGGTGGAGAAAAAAGAAAAGCGCCGCAAACTGTTTCCCATCCGGCTGTGTGATTTTGAAACCTTGCGCGACTGGACTTGTTTTGATGCCGACACCGGCAAGGATTTGGCGGTGGAAGTGCGCGAGTATTTCGCTCCCGATTTTTCCAATTGGAAACACTTTGACGCTTTTGAACCGGCCTTTACCCGATTGAAAAAAGACTTGGAAGCTGAAAATCTACCCTGAATTCCTTTTGGGGCTGGAGCGCTGACGGCTTCCGAGATTTGAGGGGGTCTCGGCGATTCCCCACGATAATTAACTGCCGCGCCCATGCCGTCTATCCGCTCCGCCGGTATCATTCCAGCGGCGGGCGCGGACGATTCAGGGTGATCCGCCGTCGCTCGACGAGCTATGGCGCGACAGGGGGGAGCGGAGGAATCAACATTTAACGGCCAATTGCCGTGAAAACGGCGTCACGGGTTTGCCGCGGGAGTACGGCGTGCGGCGTCTCGTCTGACTCGGCTTATGCAGCTAGTGCTGCACGCGGCTTTCAACGATCAACGTTCAGGGACAGTGAAAGGTGGAAAAGAGAGAATTCAGCTCCGTAAACGACACGAAGGCGGGGAGTTGGTGGGGAATGGGGTGAGGAGTCGACTGGGGACAGTCGACGCTACACACGGCGGGGCAACGACAGAGATCCCTCGACAAGCTCGGGATGACGGCATTGGGAGGAAGGACGGGGAGTCGGCTGGGACAGTCGACGCTACACACGGCGCGGACGGGCATGGATTGTCGTCGGTTGGCGCGGGTGAGGAGGGAACAGCGGAGAACGGGTCTCTTTTCTATATGGGGTGAAGACCCCATAGGAACCGTGGAATGGTGTGTTACCTTAACACTATGAATCTATTATTACTCATGGTGGTTCTGCTTCTCCTATTCGGCGGCGGCGGATTTTACCTTGGTGGACCCGTCGTCGGCGGGGGCGGGTTTGGCCTGGTTCTGCTGATATGCATTGTCATCTATTTCGCAGGCGGATTCCGAACTTCGAAAAGCTGACAGGATATCGTTTCACTAACCGCCGCACTCCAGAACGGCGTGGAGTCGGCTGGGGACAGCCGTGGGAGTACGGCGAGCGGCGTCTCGAGGACTCGGCTCCAGTCGGCTAGGGGCGCTTTCGGCTCTGCCTGACTCGGCTTTCGACGCTACACCGGAAACCGACAAAGCGGATGCCGCTACGGCACCAGCCGCACGCGGTAGAAGCGTGACGGGAAATTGGTGGCGGCGCTGATATCGAGGTAGTTGGTCACGGAGGTGGCGGTGTTCGTGACGGTGAAAATGTCCACGAAGCCATTCGTGGCATAGCCGCCATCGGTTCCACCAGTCGTGGCCTGCAACGCATTGGTTTGTCCGAAGTTCATCATCCACGTGACCCGCAAGTCATTCGCTTCCTGAGCGATGGACGTAATACGGAATGGGTTCGGGTCACGATCCACCGCGACTTTGACGACTATGCCCGGTTCGCTGTCGGTGCCGAAATAGGCATATCCACGTACGGGGTCGAAAACCGCAGACTGCAGAAACACCTCGCCGTACTTTGTGGACGGATTGTCGAAATCGTTCGTGCCATTGCCCGGAGGGGTAGCGGTGCCGCCGTTAAGCATCAGCACATCTGTCTCCACCGGCGGGGCGTTGCTCTCTCCCAAACCAAACTGATAAATCTTGCCCGGATAAGTCAGATCACACCCGAAATAAACGTATCCCGATAGACCTGCGTGGGGATCAATGATCGCCGAACAGAGTAAGATTTCCCCGGGATGCAGGTTGACGGCGCTGACAAGGCTGGGCGGCGTGCCGCCCGCACCCAAGGCAACCTTGTACATTGTCGCGGGCTGGGAAGTATCAGCACTTCCATACACCCCGAAATAGGCGTACCCCCTGTCTGCATCGATTTCCGCAGCGCCGATACCCACCATGTTCGTATCCAGGATCGCCGCACCAACGCGCACGGGAGGATTGGTGCCAGAACCCAAGGCGACTTTGACAATCTTGGGAGTTGAGTTGGGACCAAGTGGACAGGCAAAATAGGCATAGCCGTGTTGTGGATCAATGACTGCACGTCGGGGGGATTCATCGGGATTGAGAGGCACTGCGCCGATTTGGGTAAACGAGGAGAGCGCTACTTTCACCACTTGGTTCGGAGTGACTGGGATCGAGGTGTCGTAGGCGGGCGGATTGGTTCCCGCTCCCAAAGCAACCCGCCAGATGGTCGATGCATTGTCAAAATACGCGTAGTGATTGGATGGGTCCGAAGTGTCAATCCCCGCACCCAACCCGCCAGCGTATAGGTAGCCTGCCGCCACATCTATGGTGCCTGCCAGCATGCGGCCCGGGATTTGGCATGCGCCGACCTCGGTCGGCAGAGGTCCTTTGATATCAACTTTGATGATCGATCCGCCACGACCTCCGAAATACGCATAACCATTGGTGGGATCGATCACCGCCGCATATAAACCCTGGTAGTTTGTAGAGCTCAGAGTAAGGGCGCCGATGCGCTGCATCCCACCCTTGGCGGACGGTGTGAAAGCCACAAGGATTCCCAGCAGCATCAACAGGTGTCTCATATTCGTCTTCCCTTTGCGACCCAACGCCCGGCTCCACGACCGTGACAGCCAACAAATGGAGTATTACCTCCCATGGACGGAATAACAAGCGGGACGACAGCTGGCAGCGCCTGCGGTGGATTGCAACGCGTTGGTCTTGCCGACACCTGTCATCTCCGCCTCGGCTATCGTTATTTCGCGACCTGGAGGTCGCACCCACACGAGGCTTCGGATCGGGTTGCGTTGGGGTTTGGGGCGGTGATATGAAGGCGGCAGGGAAGAGAGAAGACTGGCGGGAGAATTCAGGAGACAGGAAAGGCGGGGAGAGAATTCACAACCAAGACGCCAAGACACCAAGGGGAAGTGTTCAGCACCAAGAGATCGAGGCAGCAAGGGCGGATGAACGGAGGACGGGTCGCGGGGAGAGGTTCAATCCGCCGTAGGCGGGTAAACCCTCCTGAGGCGGGCAAGCCGGAGAAGAAGCAACGGAGGCTGGGAAAGGCAGTGGGCGGAACCTTTGTCTTGATCGGAAATTTTGGTGGGTGAGGCCGTTACGGCTCAAACCCTTGGCTTAATTCGGTTGTGGTGCAATCTTGGTAGATCGTGCGCCTTTCACCATACGACACGCTGATGACGGCTTCTTTCTTAACGGAAAACACTGCCTTTGGCTTGTTCAACACGCCCGGCTCTCGCCACTCGTTTGGGCCATTTGTGATCGTCCGGTAAGCCTTCATCCCACAGGTGAGGATGTTTGTGCTAACGCTAGCCTCGCAGGATTCGTGCGACTCGTTTGTAATGGCAAGACTGCCTGCCGTCCCAGAGCTGATTATGTTTCTGGGAACATTATACAGGCAGGGCAAGGCGATAAATACGGCGTCGGGCGTTTGATGTAGAATGTAGACTGGTTTGGAATGCACATCATTTGGTGTGCTCGCCATCAAGAGTGGTGGTATTGCATTGGTAAATTGAGGATCAAACCTTATGATAGCCATTCTCTCTACCGAATAGTCCCCACCTCCACGATTTGCGGGAATGTAGGGATATATTCTAAACGCGAACGTCAAGATACTAAGGTAAATCAAGGGCAGCTCTAGGCAAACAACCAGAAACATCGTAGTGGGCGGTATTGCAGAAGACGGTGTCTCGCGCTTTTCCTTTCCGGGGGTTCCGCTATCAGCCTTCGCATCTTTACCTTTTGTACTAGTGGTTTTTTCTGAGAGTCTACTCTCTGTTCTCACGAACAATACGAATATCAGGAAAAGCGTGGCGAGATACAAATAGCCTCCAGTTTTTAGCATGTGCCACAGTAGCGGCCAAAGGCCGCGAAAGAGGTAAAGAATGATCACCATCGTCGCAGTGACTACGACAATTCTGGCCAGGCTACATATACACATGATGAGTCCGCGATAGCCCAGGAGAAATTCATGTAACCATGATGCTATCCTAGCTACATTTACGATGAGGCTATGCTTTCGGAACCATAAGTAAATCCGCTCGGTGCGTTCCTTAAAGCTGATAGGCCCAGATTGCGTCTTTACCTCAGTACTTTGCGTTTGCGATTCACTGCTAGCAAAGTTGTTAGTTGGTGAGCCGGGATCGGACGACTTGTCTTCTGGCTCTCCAGCAGGAGCAGTTGTCTTTGTCAGCGTGGTGGGGGCAGGCTGGACATTCGTCGACTCCCGTACGCTGTCCTCGAGGGAGCGAACCATCGCAAGGATAATAGTAAGGCCGACCAGCCAAAAATATGCACCGCGGTGCTCTGAGAAATCACCCATCCCGGGGCGGGAGAAACCAATCAATAAATCAAACGCAAAAAGAAAAAACACAAGCTGCAATATGAAGGACAGGGTGACCCTGTGACTCTTTGCCGCCTCAAAGGGATCATAAAAGTAGGGCTTAAGAGATTTATAATAAGAAAACAACGTCATCCCAATCCCTAACGGCAATGCAAAAAACAAGAGACCGACATACGCAAAGGTCACTTGTAGCGGGTCAGCAAGGGGATCTGCAACGCCAAGGGTGTTAAAGAATGTATATTGAATTAAGAAGCCAACCCCACAGACCAGACAGGCAAGGACGGCGAATCCAATCGAGCCAGCAGTATAAAGCAAAGCAGTTGTGGCTTCTGATGATAATCCAGAATTTCCGTTCTTTTGGTCTTGGTTGCCATTCATTTGAATATCCTGTTGTTCGGAACAAAGGCCCATCGCGGGCCGTTCGATAGGTCTATGATCACGCGCTTCTCCGGAAGCTATTCGCATCTAATCCATTGGCTTTGTGAGTGCAAGAAGAATCGCAACCAGAACAAGCAATCGTTGCGGACTGTTGGCAGTTGTAGTTCCGTCCACACTCTCGGACTGCCTCATTGTGGGTTGTTGACTTAGCTAACTAATAGACCCCTGCTTGCCTCGACGTGTGGGAGGGTGATATGAATGAGGTTGGATGGATGGTCAAAGAGGGAATACAGCTCCCAAAAGGATTCTGAGCGGGGAGATGGGAGACTGACGGAAGAATTCAGGAGACGGGGGGTTGAAGGGAGGGCCAGAGTTCAGGAGGCTGGTGCGAACGTGGCGCATCGTCGACTCGGAAGAATCACGAAAGCGCGAAGAGACGCCTTTACAGTGAAGCTTCCAATTCTCTTAGCAGTACGCTAACAATCTCAGGGTCGCATGCCTGTGAAATGAGAACGCCATGCCTTTGAGTCAAACTGTCCTTCAAGTGTTTGTCGCCTCACCCGCGGATGTGAGCGAAGAGAGGTCGCTCCTCGAAGAAATCATTAGAGAATTAAACATAACGTGGAGCAAGACTCTAGGGATACGGTTGGATCTTGTGAGGTGGGAAACCCACGCATATCCAGATGTTGCCATGGATGCGCAAGCTGTCATCAACAAGCAAATACCGGACGATCACGACGTTTTCATTGGAATTATGTGGAGCCGGTTTGGCACGCCCACTGGACGTAGCGGTTCTGGAACAACCGAGGAATTCGAGCGCGCATATGATCGTCATCGCGACCGCCCCGAGTCATTAACCATAATGTTCTATTTTAAGGATACGCCTATCTCTCCCACCAAGATCGACATTGATCAGCTCAGTCGGGTCAATGGGTTTCGAAACAGGCTTGGTGAAATGGGTTCCCTCTACTGGAACTTCAGCACCGCCGACGAGTTTTCACAGTTGCTCCGTCTTCACCTGAGCAGAGTGGTTCAAGAATGGAAGAAGAAACTTGGGGATTCACTCGCCACAACGACAACTGAGACCGTCCGACTCACCGAGGACGGGCCCCTGCCCCCATCGCTATCTGTGACACAAGAGCAAACCGCAGACGAGTTCGGTTTTCTAGACTACATCGAGATAGGTAATTCGAGCCTTGAGAAAGCAGCCGATACTACCCTGCGAATCGGTGCCATAATGAGAGACCTGACCCTAAAGACAAACGCCAGAGCGGAAGAAATGACCGCCATTACCGCTAAACAGCCAATTGATTTTAAAGCTGCGAAACGCGTAGCGAATGCCTCTGCTCAAGACTTAGACGATTTCTGCGCAAGAATGCAGCCCGAATTGCCTGTTCTTAAGGCCTCGTTTGAAAAAGGTATTGAGTCGTTAGGAAGCGCGGCAGCAATGACAACAGACTTTCAGAGTAATAATAAAGACAACATTCGCCCGACATATGAGCAAATTCAGCAACTGCTACAGCATCTTGAGGGGTATCAAAATTCAATGACGGGCCTTCGGGGCACAATCATCAAGTTACCCCGCCTAACGGGCACCTTCAATAAGGCCAAGAGGCAAGCCATAGCCCTACTCGATTCCGTGATTGAGGATGCGGTAGCATTTCGCAAAATCACCACAGAGACTCACAAACTGTTGTCAGAGTTGCTCCTTTAGCGACTCTCAATCCTTAGCCTAGTCGTAACCCCATCTCGTTTTATGCTATTGCAGGCAGAATCCAAGCCCCTTCATCAGCCAGCGCGAGGTCTGCGCGGGAAGTCGATTCTTCCCGGCAAGTGCTCCTCGCAAATCGCCAAACGGCGGAAAGCCAGCCAGCCTGACTACATGTTTATTGAACATCCATGCGTACTCGAATACGTCGACAATTGCTTCCCTCATCTTCGCCTCGGATGGTTCGCTAGCATGTATTGCCTGATCTCGAATTGATTCAGCCGACTCAAGTTTCTTCCGTATGGGGTCGGGAAACACCTGTCCAAAAACGCTGTGAAAGACAGTGGTAAATAGCTCGCGGGTTATGTGTTGGCGTTGGATTACAGACCGAGCAAGTGAACTATTTGCATGATAGAGTTTGACGACCCCACAATATAGCGTATCACGATGAGCCAACTCCACTCGGTAGAATAGATAACTCAGAGCTACTTCAAGAGGTAGATTCTGCTGAACAAGGCAAGGGAAATGCTCGAAGTGGATTTGAATTTCCTCCGGCAGATCATCAAAGGAACGCAAGAGTCGTTTTCGGCTTGGAGCCCGTTTCCCGTCATCACCATTGAAATATTTCGTGCGAATCGAAGGTTGGACTTTCATGCGATGAATTGATGCTCAATCCTCCACGCTTTCCGGGCCGGGACCTAGAAGTCAACAAAATGGGTGCGGAGAGGGGGGATCGAACCCCCTAGCCCTGTTCGTAAGCCAAAGATCGGCAATCTCAATCCTCTTGTCCCTGCTGACTTTGGAGCCCATCACCAGACCTCCGCAACAGGGCTGCACCTAGAGCCAGACATACGACATGTACGTTCATCACCATATATACCTCCATTTTAGTGGAGATACTGATAACGGCTCCGAACAGGACACCGAGGCTGAGCCTAAATCCGACCTTCAGACAGACGTTGTAGAAATCGGCGAATCACACTCAACCCATGCGAGAATCTAATCTAACGGGGGGAGAACTTCAAGAAACTCCTGTCAGGCGATGCACTTCTACCCCCCGTGATCAACTGCCGCGCCCTTGCCATCCATCCTCCGCCGGTATCATTCGAGCGGCGTGTGCGGACGATTCGCGGTGATCCGCCGTCGCTCGACGAGCTATGGCGCGACAGGGGGGAGCGGAGAGGAATCAACATTCAACGGCCAACGTTCAACGATCAACGTTCAGGGACAGTGGAAGGTGGGAAGGAGAGAAGACAGCTCCGTAAACGACACGCGAGCGGGAAGACAGGAGGTTGAAAGAGTTTCGCGACTACAGCAACGGCGCGGATGCGGTGGGGACACCGCACGCTACAACGGCGAGGCTAAAGCGGAGGGGCGAAGATGACAACGGCGCTCTGGGCCAGAGCGCCCTACCAATCGGCGTGGCGACGACGACAACGGGGCCCGTTGTCCTACAAAGCAGCGCGGACGGCTGGGACAGCCGTCCCTACCAAACAACCCAGATGCGGTGGGGACACCGCACGCTACAACGGCGCGGCTACACCCGGATTGCTTTGGTATTTGGGGCAATGTTATGAAGGCGGGTGGATGAGTGAGCGAACACGATTGATAAGGATGCGAGAACTGCCGACGGTGGGGTTGTGGGTGGTGGTGTGTGTGGTGACGGGGTTGGTGGAGCCGAAGTTTTTTTCGGTGGGGGTGGTGCGAAGTATTTTGTTGTGGATGCCGTTGTTGTTGGTGGTGGCGATGGGGGAGATGATGGTGATCCTGACGCGAGGGGTGGATGTGTCGGTGGGGTCGATGATGGGGTTGGCGGGG
>Ga0265338_10000705_pt1 | contig 57138 bp, 54 predicted proteins | sample 42126metaG_FD_193579 | JGI IMG/M metagenome (GOLD analysis project Ga0265338, IMG submission 193579) | Rhizosphere microbial communities from Carex aquatilis grown in University of Washington, Seatle, WA, United States - 4-21-26 metaG | ecosystem: Host-associated > Plants > Roots > Rhizosphere... | reverse complement strand
CTCGCCCGCGTCGAACCACCAGGGGAAGAACGCGCGCGGGTCGTCGAAGCCGTTGACGATCGTGCCCGCGAGCGACGGCAGCTCCTGCGCCGCGCCGAGCAGGCGCTCGACGTGCGGCTGCGGCGGCGCGAGCAGCGCGTTCGTCCACGCGACGACCCACTGCGCATAGCCGCGCCAGTAGCGGTCGAACGTCTGCTGCATCCAGCGCTCGTCGAACGGCTCGTCGCCGCGGTAGAGGATCCGCTCGAGATAGATCTCCGCGCACTTCGCCGCGTTGTTCGAGCCCTGGCCCGTGATCGGGTCGTTGAGCACGACCGCGTCCGCCATGCCGAGCACCGGCGCGCCCGACGGCAGGTGCGCGACCGGCCGCCGCACGGTCGGCGCGAAGCGGCCGGTGAGGATCCCGTTCGCGTCGGACAGCTCGACGTCCGCGCAGCGTGCGTGCTCCCAGGGGAGGAACCGCTCGAGGATCTCGAGCGACCGAGCGAGGTGCTGCTCCGGCGTGCGCACGTCGTCCCAGCAGTCCATCGGGCCGCCAGGGATGCCCTCGAAGACCATGATCTCGCACTGCCCCGAAGTGGTCAGCGCGGGGAAGACGAAGTACTCGCCGACGCCGGGGACGATGTTGAAGCACACGGCGGAGTGCTCCGGCCGCGGTGCGAGCCCGCGCACGTACGTCAGCGCGAGCGCGCGCTGCGGCATGTCGTACGGGGACTTCTCGGCGTCACGTGGGAACAGGCCGCCGAGCGCGCCCTTGCCGGTGGCGACGAGCACGAGATCGTGCTCGCGCGCATACCGCTCGAGGTCGTCGATGCCCGCCTCGCGGACGACGAACGTGCCGCCGCGCTTCTCCAGCTCCGCGAGCCACACCGGGAGCTTCACCCGCTGGTCGACAGACTGCGCCGGCCCATCGAGGCGCGCCGACCAGTCGAGCGCCTTGCCGTTCCCGTCCGGCGACGGTAACGCCAGCGCGATGCCCTCGACCGGCGGGCACTCCTCGCGCCAGAAGTCGAGGCCGAGCACGCGCTCCGTCTCGAGCGACGAGTCGAACATGCACTGGCTCGACTGGACCTGGCCGGAGGCGACCTCGTCCGCGCTGCGGTCCGAGACGAGCGTCACCTCGTGGCCGGCGGTCAGTCCGAGCGCGAGCTGCAGCCCGGACTGGCCGCCGCCGACGATCGCGATGCGGCGGGGCACGACGCCGCTAGGCAGCCGCGCCGACCTCGGCGAGGTACGCGTCGGCCTTGTTCGGGTCCATGAACCACTCGAAGAAGTCCTGCGGGTTGTCGAAGCCGTTGGCGAACCGGTGCGCGATCTGCGGGCTTTCGTTCCCGGCGCCGAGAAGCTTCAGCACGTGCTCCGGCGGCGGCGACAGCAGCGCGTTCGTCCACGTCGTCACGTACGTCCCGTAGAACATCCAGAAGGTGTCGAACGTCCGCTCCATGAACGCGCGGTCGTACCTCGCGTCGCCGTGCGCCAGGATCGCGCCGCGATACGCCGCCGCCATCTTCGCCGCGTTGTTCGAGCCCTGTCCGGTGATCGGGTCGTTGAGCATGATCGTGTCGGCGAGGCCGAAGACGAGCCGCCCCGACGGGAGCTCGGCCACGGGCTTCCGCACCGTCGGCGGGAACCGTCCGGCGAGGATGCCGTTCCGGTCGGTCAGCTCGACGTCGGCGCAACGCTCCGCCTCCCACGGCATGAACGTCTCGAGGATCCACTTCGACTTCGCGAGGTGCTCGTCAGGCGTTGTCACGTCGCCCCAGCAGTCCATCGGGCCGCCGGGGATGCCCTCGAAGACCATGATCTCGCACGGCCCGGAGGTGGTCAGTGCGGGAAAGACGAAGTACTCGCCGACCGTCGGAATGAGGTTGAAGCAGACGGCGGAGTAGTCCGGCCGCGGCGTCAACCCGGCGACGTACGTCAGCGCAAGCGCGCGCATCGGCTTGTCGTACGGCGAGCGGGACGCGTCGCGCTCGAACAGTTGCGTGATCTCTCCCTTGCCGGCCGCGACGATCACGAGGTCGTGCTCCTGCGTGTACTGCTCGAGGTCGTCGACGCCGGCGTCGTGGATGACGAGCTTGCCGCCTTTCCGCTCCAGCTCCTCCATCCAGCCGGGGATCTTCACGCGCTGGTCGACCGACTGCGCGTACGCGTCGAGCTTCGACGCCCAGTCGATCACCTTGCCCGTCGGCGTGTCGACGCCGGGCGGCGCCGGAACCGCGAGCGAGATGCCCTCGACCGGCGGGCACTGGCTCTCCCATGAGTTGATCCCGAGGTCGCGCTCGATGCCGAGCGCCGCGTCGAACATGCACTGGCTCGACATGACCTTGCCGTCGTGGATGTCCTGCGCGGTGCGGTTCGAGACGACGGTGACCTCGTGCCCGTCGTGAAGGAGCCCCAGCGCGAGCTGGAGGCCTGCCTGGCCGGCGCCGACGATCAACATGCTGCTCACTGGCTCATCTCCTCGTTCGAATTCATTCTGCAAGCTTGGGAATCGCCGGCTCGGCCTGCTCGGGGCCCATCGCCGAGTAGCCGCCGTCGACCGCATAGTCGGCGCCGGTGACGAACGACGCGTCGTCGGAGCAGAGGAAGAGGACGACGTTCGCGACTTCCTCCGGATCGCCGACGCGGCCGAGCAGGTGGAACGGCGCGGCCACACGGTCCGTCCTCGCGCGGTCGTCGCCCGACAGCTCCACCATCACCTTCGACCACGTCCAGCCCGGCGAGACGGAGTTGACGCGGATACCGTCGCCGGCGAGGTCCATCGCCATGTTGCGGGTCAGCTGGACGATCGCCGCCTTGCTCACGGGATAGAGCCACCGGCCCGTTTGCGCCACCTTCGACGAGATCGACGCGAAGTTGACGACGGCGCCGCCGCCGCCCGCGAGCATGTGCGGGTGCACGGCCTTCGCGGCCATCACGGCGCTCGCGACGTTGACGTTCAGCGACTCGAGCCAGTCGGCGCGCGGCGACGCGAAGCCCTCGTCGACGTACGAGCACGCGAGGTTGACGAGGAAGTCGATGCCGCCGAAGCGCGCGGCCGTCGCGGCGGCGAGCTGCTCGAGCTGCGTGTCGTCGCGGATGTCGGTGGGGGAGAACAGCACGGCGCCGCCGAGCTCGTCCGCGAGCCTGCCGCCGCCCTCCTCGTCGATGTCGGCGACGGCGACGCGAGTGCCCGCGGCGACGAAGGCCCGCACGACCGCGGCCCCGATCAGGGTCGCGCCGCCGGTGACGATCGCCGTCTTGCCCTCGAGACCACGCATCGACCTGATCCTACGACGGGGCGCTACTTGGTGCGGAAGAACGCCTGGTAGATCTCCTTCGCGGCGGGCGCGGCCGCCTCCGCGCCGAAGCCGCCGTGGACGATGAGCACGACGACGACGACCTTCGGGTTCGTCGCCGGGGCCCACGACGCGTACCAGGAGTGGTCGCTGCCGGTCGGAGCCTGGGCGGTGCCCGTCTTGCCGGCGACCGGGACGGGGAACCCGGAGAAGACGGCGGCCGACGTGCCGTTCGACGAGTTCGCCGCCTCGTACAGTCCCTGCTGGATCGCCGCGAGGTCGGTCATGTGCAGGTGGCGGCGCGGTTTGAACGAAAGCGGTGTCACCGACTGTCCGTTGATCACGGCGTCGGCGACGTGCGGGCGCACGACGGTGCCGCCGTTTGCGAGCGCCGAGTACGCGACGGCGAGCTGCAGCGGCGTGACGGCGAGGAAACCCTGGCCGATGGCGAGGTTGATCGTCTGGCCCTCGTACCACGGGATGTGCTGCGTGCGCTGCAGCCACGCAGGCGTCGGCACGACGCCGCCCATCTCGCCGGTCAGGTCGACGCCGGTCGGCTGCCCGAGCCCGAGCATGTGCGCCCACGACTGGATCCCGAGGTCGCGGCCGCCCGGCTGATGGAGATAGAAGAGGTTGCCGAGCCGGTAGAACCACGTGTCGCACGACTCGGCGAGCGCCGTCGGCAGCGACATGTACGAGTAGACGCCCGCCTCGACGTTGTGGAAGGTGAAGTTGCCGAGCGTGAACGAGCCGCTGCAGAGCAGATTGGTCGCCGGTGTGATCAGCCCCTGCGTCAGCGCCGCCTCGGCGACGATCGGCTTGAACGTCGAGCCGGTCGGATAGAGGCCCTGGGTCGCGAGGTTCAGCAGCGGCGGGTTCGCGCTCGTCGAGTGGTAGAGCGAGTTCCGGTACGCGGGGTCGTTCGCCGCAGCCACCTGGTTGTACGTCGGATAGCTCGCGAGCGCGTAGATGCCGCCGGTGCGCGGGTTCATCACGACGGCCGCGGCCGAGGTCGCGTCGCTGTGGCCGTTCGCCTGCGCGAGCGCCATGCCGTCGCGGATCGCCTTCTCGGCGGCGCGCTGGATCCGCGCGTCGATCGTCAGCTTCAGCGTCGGCGGCCTCTTTTTCTGGGCGTACTCCAGCGGTCCGACGATCCTTCCCAGCGAGTCGACCCGGAGGTGCGCGTGGAGGAAGCCCGGGCTGAGGGTCGAGTCGTAGGTTGCCTCGACGCCGGTCTGTCCGACGATCTGCCCCGGCTGCGCGCCGGCGTAGCGTTTCGTCCCGAGCTCGTTCTGGCTGACCTCGCCGAGCAGGCCGAGGAACTCCGCGCCGAGCGCACCCTGCGGGTAGGTGCGGGACGGCACCCACGTCGCCTTGAAGGCGGGATAGCTCGATGCGCGCTCGGCGAGATAGTCGACGAGGCCGCTCTTCGGACGGGCGATCACGACCGCCGGCGCGAACGGCGACCGCAGCACCGAGCGGCGGATCTCTGCGACGAGTGTCGGCAGCCCGACTCCCGCGAGCTGCGAGAGCACGCGCAGCTGTCTCGTTCCAGCGTCCGTCGGGCTCCAGCGGCCGTGCGCACCGGTCGAACCGAGCGCGTTCGGGTCGGCGTCGATCACCGCATGACCCGTGGTACCGGCCAGCGGACGGCCGTGGCTGTCGACGATCGCGCCGCGCGGAGCCGTCAGGTCGACGACGCGGAACGACTGCGAGTTCGCGATCGACGTGTACTGCGGGCCGTGCAGGATCTGGATCGACCACGCGCGGAGGACGAGCACGCCGATGACCACCGCGACGAGGACGGCGAGCCCGCCGATCCGGACGAAGAAGCCCGGGCTGCGGAAGTACGGTGCGTCCGCCCGGGAGTACGGCTGGGGGCGGCTGCGGTCGGGCAGGCTGCGCGGCAGCTTGACCCTGCGGCGGTCGTCGGGGGTCGAGGTGGCCATTCTCCTCGGCTCGTCGTGGTGGTTCGGCCCGGAGGCTCAGTGTACGGGCCGCTATCGGTCGTCGTCCGCGAGCTCATCGGCGAGCAGCGCGAGCGCGTACGTGTGCCAGCCGAGCTGCGGGTCGTCGCGCAGCGTCGCCAGCATCTCCGTGACGGTGGGGAGGCCGGCGGCCCCGGCCGCGAGCCCATCGAGCGCCGCGGCCAGCGCGGCGCGCCGCTCCGGCCGGTCGAGCTCCTCGGCGAGCCTCCCGACGGCGACGTCGCCGAGCCCGAGCTCGCGGTGCGGATCGCCGCCGGCCGCGAGGACGAGCATCGCGCGCCGGCGCGCCGCCTTCAGCTCGGCGTCGTCCATCGGCACCGACTCGAGCACGAGCCAGACGAGCACCGACGCCAGCTCCTCCGGCGCGAGCGCGGCCTCGTCGAGCTGCTCTAGCCGGGATCGCGACAATCGCCGGCCTCGCCCTCGCAACAGCCGAGCTTCAGCTTGCATCGTGGACATTGCCACGTGGACTGGCGCCACTCCATCTCGGCGCCGCAGCGCAGGCAGATCTCCTTCAAGGCGGTCACGCCGAAAAGGCTACGTCTCGGAGACGACGGAGCCCAGCTACCCCGTGTAGTACTCGTCGGCGATCGCGAGCACGTCGTCGAGGATCGCGATCCCCTCGTCCAGCTCCTCGCGCGTGATCGTCAGCGGGGGGCAGACCATGATCACGTTCCAGTGCGTCATCAGGTAGAGGCCTCGTTCGAGCGCCGCCTTCCCCAGCCGCGCCACCGGCGCCGCCGCGTCGCCGCCCGCGTTGAACGGGACGAGCGGCTCGCGCGTCTCGCGGTTGGTGACGAGCTCGAGCCCCCAGAAGCAGCCGATGCCGCGCACCTCGCCGATGGACGGATGCTTCGCGGCGAGACCGTTCAGCGCCGCCTCGAACACCGGGCCCATCTCCGCCGCGTGCTCGACGATGCCCTCCTCGCGGAACGCCTCGATCGACGCGACGCCGGTCGCGCACGCGAGCGGATGCCCGCTGTACGTCAGCCCGCCGGCGAAGAACTTGTCGCGCACCCATTCGGCGATCGGCTCGCGGATCGCCATCGCGCCGAGCGGCACGTAGCCGGAGTTGATCCCCTTCGCCATCGTGATGATGTCCGGGACGACGTCCCAGTGGTCGACCGCGAACCACTTGCCGGTGCGGCCGAAGCCGGCCATCACCTCGTCGGCGATCAGCAGGATCCCGTGCCGGTCGCAGACCTCGCGGATCGACTTGAGGTACCCGTCCGGCGGGACGATGATCCCGTTCGTTCCGGTGACCGTCTCCAGGATCACCGCGGCAACGGTGTGCGCGCCCTCGTACTGGAGGATCTCCTCGAGATGCGGCCCGCCGCTGCAGACCGGGCACGGATCCGGATGGCCGGCGGGACAGCGGTACGTGTACGGGTCGAACATGCGCACGACGCCGGTGATGCCGGGCTCGGCGGGCCAGCGCCGCGGGTCGCCGGTGAGCGTGATCGAGCCGGCGGTAGCGCCGTGGTAGCTGCGGTAGCGCGCGACGATCTTGTCGCGGCCGGTGTACCAGCGGGCAAGCTTGATCGCGTTCTCGTTCGCCTCGGCGCCGCCGTTCGTGAAGAACGCCATTGAGATGTCGCCCGGCGTGACCTCCGTGATCATGCGCGCGAGCGTCGAGCGGGGCTCGGTCGCCATCGGCGGCCCGATCGTGCAGAGCTTGTCCGCCTGCTCCTTGATCGCCGCGATCAGCTTCGGGTGTTGGTGCCCGATCGAGACGTTGACGAGCTGCGACGCGAAGTCGAGGTAGCGCTTGCCGTCGTAGTCCCAGAAGTACCGGCCCTCGCCGCCCGCGACCGGCAGCGGGTTGATCGCGTTCTGGACCGACCACGAATGGAGGACGTACTGCTTCGCCTCCTCGCGTACCTGCTCTCCGAGCTGCGGATTCGTCTCGATCGTCGCCACGGCCGGCCTCCTAGGGTCTTTGAGCGGATGCTAGCGCTAGGCTCCAGGGGACACTGGAGGAGGCAGAGAGATGACCGAGCTTGCAACTCCGCCCGTCGAGGCGGGCACGGGCGTCAAGAGGATCAGCCACTGGATCGGAGGGCGCACGGTGGCCGGCGAGTCCGGCCGCAGCGGCGTCGTCTACAACCCGGCGACCGGCCGCCAGAGCGGCGAGGTCGACTTCGCAACGGTCGAGGAGGTCGACCGGGCCGTGCAGGCGGCGAAGGAGGCGTTCCCGGCGTGGCGCGCGGTCTCGCTCGGGCGCCGCGCCGAGATCTTCTTCCGCATCCGCGAGCTCGTGGCGGCGCGGCGCGAGGAGGTGGCGAAGCTCCTCACCGCCGAGCACGGCAAGGTGCTCTCGGACGCCGTCGGGGAGGTGACGCGCGGGCTCGAGGTGATCGAGTACTGCTGCGGCATCCCGACGCTCCTGAAGAGCGAGTACTCGGAGCAGGCGTCGACGGGGATCGACGTCTACTCGATCCGGCAGCCGCTCGGTGTCGTCGCCGGCATCACGCCGTTCAACTTCCCGGCGATGGTGCCCATGTGGATGTGGGCGCCCGCGCTCGCGTGCGGCAACACGTTCGTGCTCAAGCCGTCGGAGAAGGATCCGTCCGCGTCGATCTGGACGGCAGAGCTGCTCAAGGAGGCGGGCGTACCGGACGGCGTCTTCAACGTCGTCATGGGCGACAAGGTCGCGGTCGACGCGGTGCTCCAGCATCCGGACATCGCGGCGGTGTCGTTCGTCGGCTCGACGCCGATCGCGCGCTACGTCTACGAGACCGCGACGTCGACCGGCAAGCGATGCCAGGCACTCGGCGGCGCGAAGAATCACATGATCGTGCTCCCCGACGCCGACATCGACATGGCCGCGGACGCCGCCGTGTCCGCCGCGTACGGCTCCGCCGGCGAGCGCTGCATGGCCATCTCGCAGGTGGTCGCAGTGGGCGACGTCGCCGGCCCGCTCATCGAGGCGATCAAGGAGCGGATCCCGAAGGTGAAGGTCGGCGACGGGATGGATCCGTCGTCGGAGATGGGTCCGCTCGTGACGAAAGAGCATCGCGACCGCGTCGCGTCGTACGTCGAGAACGCGCCCGCCGAGGGCGCGACGGTTCTCGTCGACGGCCGCGAAGGCGCACCCGCGGAGGGGTTCTTCCTCAATCCGTCGCTGATCGACGACGTGAAGCCCGGTATGCGCGCGTACGAGGACGAGATCTTCGGGCCGGTGCTCGGCGTCACGCGCGTCACGACGTACGACGAGGCGCTGCAGCTCGTCAACGACAACCCGTACGGGAACGGGACGGCGATCTTCACGCGCGACGGAGGCGTCGCCCGCCAGTTCCAGTTCGACGTGCAGGCCGGCATGGTCGGGATCAACGTGCCGATCCCGGTGCCGGTCGCGTACTACTCGTTCGGCGGCTGGAAGGCGTCGCTGTTCGGCGACCGCCACATCTACGGCCCCGAGGGGATCGACTACTACACACGCGGCAAGGTCGTGACCTCGCGCTGGCCGGATCCGGCCACGTCGAAGGTCGACCTCGGCTTCCCGCAGACGCGCTGACTGTCGCGAACGGACACGCCCCGGGGTCAGACCCCGAGGCGTGTCCCGTTCGGACGGTCTAGCTGACCGGCGCCTCCCAGTCGTCCTGGGCGGTGATGCCGCCGTCGATCCACGTCCAGACGATCTTCTGGTACGTGAACTGCACTGTGACGTTCTCGCCGTGCTGGTCGAACTGCGCGACCGACGCGTTCACCAGCTGGATCGTCGCCACCTGCTTGCCGTCGCGCAGCAGGCCGATCAGCACCGACGTGAGGTTCTCGTTCTGCGTCAGCGCGTTCAGGAACAGAGGCGTCGACTTGTCCCAGCCCATGGTGATGACGATCGGCTTGTGCTGCCGCTTCCCCGTCGGCAGACCTGACGCCGGATCACGCGGAGAGACGATCTCGTGCGAGACCGCCGTCACGTCGATCGGCGTCGAGCTGAACTTGCCCTGCACCTGACCGGTCACCATCACTGTCGCCGCGACCGTGTCCGGGTCGGGCGGATTGACGCCCGACGCCCCTGCGGGCCCTGCCGGCCCTGCCGCCCCCGGCTGACCCGGGGCTCCCTGCACGCCCTGGGCGCCCTGCGCCCCGGCCGGCCCAACCGTGTTCCAGCTCAGCGGCGTCTCGTTGCCGCGGCATGCCCCGGCAACGGCGACGAGCCGCATGTCTCCCTGGCGGTTGACGCAGGCATTGATCGTCTGCGTCGTGCTGGCCCCCGACGCCGCGAGCGCGTACGTCGTGGCCGCCGCAGCGAGAACGGCGACGAGCGCCGCCCCGATTGCGATCCTTCGCTTCACTCCCTACCCCCTTGTCGTGACCCCGCCGGCGGATCCTAGGTCGGGAATCGCCCTCTGCCTAGTCCGCGCATTGGGGCCGCGCCCCGTCCCCGGAGCGCGGCCCATGACGATGCTGCTAGTGCAGGTTGACGGCGACGGCGTCGAGCTCGACCTGCAGATACGACGCAGTCTGGAGCGAGAAGATGCCGTTGCAGTCGAGCTCCATCGGGGTCGAGCCGTCCGTCGTGACGATGCCGTTGCCGGACACCGTGGCGAAGTCCCCCGGCTGAAGCAAGGCGTCGGCGGAGACGTCGTTGTTGCCGCCGAAGACGGTGCATCTCGGATGGATCAGCAGCGGGTTCGGCGTGAAGCCGTCGGCCTCGACGTTGCCGATCACGACCGTGAACGTCACGAAGTAGGCACCGGCCGGCGTGTTCAGAGAGCCGAACGACGTGTGTCCGAGCTGCTGCGGGACGAACTGCAGGAACTGATACGCGTCCGGCGGTCCGCCGCCCGCTCCGGCGGGTCCCGTCGGGCCTGCCGGCCCTGTCGCTCCCGTTGCGCCGGGCGCGCCGGGATCTCCCTTGGCGCCCTGCGGCCCCTGCGGTCCGCCCGCTCCCGTTGCGCCGGACGCGCCGGGATCTCCCTTGGCGCCCTGCGGCCCCTGCGGGCCGGGTGCTCCCGGCTGGCCGTTCTGGCTCCAGCTGACCTGCGTCTCGAACGCCGTGCAGTGCCCGAGCAGATTCGACGACGGCAGCGACGTGTCGATCAGCCTGATCGTCCCGACGCCCTTGAGCATGCACGCCGTGTAGACGCTGCCGCTGCTCGGGATCGTTGCGTACGCGATCCCGGCCGCTGCCGCCAGCGCGATCGCCACGATGCCCGCGACGACCACCGTCCGGCGGCCACGGCGAAGCCGGGACTCCTTGAAACGCCGCATGTGTTCCCCTCCCCCTCGGATGGTGTAGCTCGTGAGACGGGTGGAATATCACCCGGCGGGGCCGGTGTCCATCAATTCGGGGCGAACGTCACCGCCTCGCCGAGGAGCGTCGTCCGCGACGGAGTCGTCTCGGCGACGACGCGGCCGCGGCGGATCACCCAGCGCCGCGACGCGTGCAGGCGCAGCACCTCGAGCGCGCTCGGCGCGTCGAATACGACGAGATCCGCGGGCTTTCCCTCTTCGATCCCGTACTCGTCCTCGACCGCGAGCGTGCGTGCGCCGCGCTCGGTGGCGCAGCGCAGCATCTCCGGGATCTCCTCGCGGCCGCTCATGTAGGTGAAGTGCAGCGCCAGGCTCGCCGCCTCGATCATGTCGGCGCGGCCCATCGAGTACCACGGATCCATGATCACGTCGTTGCCGAGGGAGACGTTGACGCCGGCGGCGAGCAGCTCCTTCAGCTGGGCGAAACCGCGCCGCTTGGGATAGACGTCGAGCCGTCCCTGGATGAGCGAGTTCGCGTACGGGTTGACGACGACGTTGATGCCGGCGCGGCGCAGGAAGCCGTGCAGCTTCGACGAGTAGTACGGCTCGTACGAGCCCATCGCGGTGCAGTGCGATGCGGTGACGCGGCCGCCGAGGCCGAACTTCACCGTGTCGTCGGCCATCACCTCGAGGAATCGCGAGTTGGGGTCGTCCGTCTCGTCGCAGTGCACGTCGATCCGCCGCGAGTACTGCTTCGCCAGTTCGAAGACGCGGTGCACCTCGCGGAGCCCCAGCTCCGAGGTCGGCTCGTAGTGCGGGATTCCGCCGACGCAGTCGACGCCGAGACGGATCGCGTTCTCGAGACGTTCCTCGTCCCCGTCTCGGGCGAAGATCCCGTCCTGCGGGAACGCGGTCACCTGGATCGTGCACAGGTCCGCCACTTCGTCGCGCAAGCGCAGCAGCCCGCGCACCATCGCCTCGTTCTCGCCGGAGACGTCGGCGTGCGCGCGGATGAACAGCGTGCCCTGCGCGACCGACCAGCGCACGATCTCGTGGGCGCGGTCGAACACGTCCTGCTCGGTGAGGCTCGGCTTCAGCTCGCCCCAGACGTGGATGCCCTCGATCAGCGTTCCCGACTCGTTCCATCTCGGACGCCCGGCGGTGAGCGACGCGTCGAGATGGAGGTGGCAGTCGACCAGGGGCGGCGTCGCGAGGCGTCCGTCGGCGTCGACCTCCTCCGCGCCGTCGGCCGCGAGTGACTCGCCGATGTGCGTCCAGCGTCCGCCGTCGGCGGCGAGGTCGACGAGGCGCCCGTCCAGCAGGCGCGCGTTGCGGACGACGAGGTCAGGGCTCACGCCGGCGAGTCTATTGCTGCGGAACGACGAAGCCGAGTCCGAACGCGGCGCGGCGTCCCCACGGGTCGATCGCGGTGACCGTGACCTTCGCGTGCGCGCCCGGTGCGAGCCCGCGCGAGGACATGCGCAGACGAACGGTGAAGGCGCCGGGGGTGAGGAAGCGCGTATGCGCGGTCTTCGTCGCGGCGCCGTGCAGCGGCAGCGCGAGTACCGAGCCGCGAGGCAGGAACGTCGGTCTGCCGCCGCCGGAGCCGTACGCGTTCGCATATAGATCCGCCTGCGAGCTGACGGACAGCTGCGCCGTGAGCAGCAGCGTCCGGCCGGGTTGCCGCGTGACCTTCACCCGCACGAGCCGTCGCAGCGCAGGCGCGTGCGCGGAGACGAACGTCGGATCGCCCCACTTGCCGGCGGCGAACAGCGCGAACCGGCCCGCCTGCTTCGTGAGCACATGCAGCACGGAGCCGGAGAGATACGTGCCCTGCGTCAGCCCGGCGGGGAGCGTCGTGCCCGTGAGCGCGGCGACCGGAATCCAGATCCGCCCGTCCGTCGAGAAGCCGACGACCTGGTCTGACGGTGCGGTTGCATACGTGATGTCGACGGGCCACTGGAGCGACGTCACCGGCGGCTCGACGTCGAGGGAGACTCCCGTTCCGGCCAGCGCGAGCTTCGTGTCCGCAGCGGCGAGCGACACCGTGGAGGCGACCGGGACGGCGCCGGGCTGCCAGGTGACGGTCGCGCGCGCGTCGTCGGTAACGACGGCGCCGGCCACGCCCGCCTGCGCCACCGCGGAGCCGGTGACCGCGGGCGGAACCGGGGCCTCCGCGACGACGTCGGTGGTCGGAGCGCTCGCCGACTGCGAGCCGCCCTTGCCGGTCGCCGTGACGACGAGGGACAGCGTCGCGCCGATGTCGTCCGGCGTCAGCGTGTACGTGGAGGCGGTCGCGGACGCGATCGTCGTGCACGCTCCGCCCGTCGCGTCGCAGCGCTGCCACTGGTATGCGAACGAGGTGGGCGCGCCCGTCCACGAGCCCGCGAAGGTCGTCAGGGTCTGGCCCGCCTGGGTGATGCCGGACACGCTCGGCGCGACGATCGCCGACGGCCTGCTCGCGGTCCCGGTTCCGGCCGGCGTCACCGCCAGCGTCGGCGGCGATGAGGCGCCTGTCGTCGCGGCCAAGGTCGACGCGGCCACGGAGAGCACGAGCGCGTGCCCGACGTCCGCCGTCGCGGGCTTGTACGTCTCCAGCGTCGCGCCGGGGATCGGGACGCAACCCGCCCCCGCGGCGTCGCAGCGCTGCCACTGGTACGTGAACGTGACCGGCTTGCCGCCGCTCCACGTGCCCGGGACGCCGGCGAGGACGGAGCCCGCGCGCGCGGTGCCCGCGACCGTCGGCGGCGTCGAGACGGCCGGTGCTCCCGTCGGATAACGCGCGATCGCCATCGTCGCCGGATTCGTCCCGTTCAGCCGGTCGCCGTCGCTGCAGTGGACGAATCCCGGAATCTGCGAGCAGTCGGTCCACTGCCAGAACGTCCAGCCGAAGCCGCCCCAGTTCGACGCCGGGACCGACGGCGCGGCGTTCTTCGTCCAGTGCGCGATCCACAGCCGGAAGCCGGAGCCGGCGAAGCTCGACGTGTCGCCGAGAGCGGTCTTCCAGAAGCTCGGCGACGCGTAGATGAGTCCGCTGACGCCGGTGCGCGCCTGCACCTCGCCGAGCCACGCCTGCGTCCACTGGACGAGCGCCGTCGGTGTCAGCGTTCCCTTCGTCTCGAGGTCGAGCACGGGCGGGAGGTCCCCGGCCGCGGGCTGCGCGACGTTGACGAAGTAGTCCGCCTGCGCGATCGCGTTGGCGACGATCCCGGCCGTGCCGGATCCGGCGGGGCGCGCGAAGTGGTACGCGCCGAAGCGGAGCCCGAGCCCGGTCGTCCCGGCGCGGTTGATCGAGTAGGTCGGGTCGGTGAGCGTCGTTCCCTCGGTCGCCTTCGCGAAGAGGAACTTGTAGCCGCCGCTCACGACCTGGATCCAGTCGACGGAGCCGTTCCAGTGCGAGACGTCGAGCCCCTTCGCGTAGCTCACGGCGCCCGCGCCCGGCGCGACGGCTAGTCCGACGGCGACGGAGGCGGCGATTGCCGCAAGCACCCGGCGGGCGCAGCGGCCCGCAGCGATCGTGACCCCCACTGCCATCGAGGCTAGCGGAGCAGTTGTTTGGGGTGCGTAAAGCGTGGCGGCCATTTAGGCTCACCCGGCATGGCCAGACCGCCGTACCGGCCGCTCGACGCGCAGGTGATCCCGCGGTTCGCCGGGATCCGCACGTTCATGCGTGCTCCGCACGTCACCGACCTCGCCGGAGTCGACGCGATCGTCTACGGCATCCCGTTCGACACCGCGACGAGCTACCGCACCGGGCCGCGGTTCGGCCCCGAGGCGATCCGCTCGGCCTCGTCGCTGATCCGGCCGTACAACCCGGCGCTCGACGTGAACGTCGTCGATGCGCTCTCGATCGTCGACTACGGCGACGTGCCCGTCTCGCCCGGCGACACCGAGAGGACGTACGGCCAGATCGAGGAGGCGCTCGCGCCGGTGGTCGAGGCGGGCGTCTTCGTCGCGGCGATGGGCGGCGACCACTCGATCACGCTCGCGGAGCTGCGCGCGCTCGCGAAGCGCCACGGTCCGCTCGCGCTCGTGCAGCTCGACTCGCACGGCGACACGTGGGAGCAGTACTTCGGCCAGCAGTACTTCCACGGCACGACGTTCAAGCGCGCGGCCGAGGAGGGTCTGCTCGACACGGCCGCGTCGGTGCAGGCGGGAATGCGCGGCTCGCTGTACGGGGCGGAGGACCTGCAGGCGGCGCGCGACCTCGGCTTCACCGTTCTCACCACCGACGAGCTGCGCGACCTCGGGCCGGCCGGGTACGGCGAGCTCGTATTGGGAAAGGTCGGCACGCGCCCCGTGTTCGTCTCGTTCGACATCGACTTTCTCGACCCGGCGTTTGCTCCCGGAACCGGCACTCCGGAGGTCGGCGGCTTCTCGACCGCGGAGGCGCTCGCGTTCCTGCGCTCGCTGCGCGGGGTCAAGCTCGCGGGCTGCGACGTCGTCGAGGTCTCGCCGCCGTACGACGGGCCGGGGATGCAGACCGCGCTCGCCGGCGCGAACGTCCTCTACGACCTGCTTGCGCTGCGCGCGATTGGCGGCACCCCGTGAGCATCCTCGCCTGCCTTACCTTCGACGTCGACGCGGAGTCGCCGATCCTCGCCGAGGGTGCACGCTACGCGGACAACGCGGGCGTGATGAGCCACCAGGCGTACGGGCCGCTCGTCGGAGTGCCGCGCATCCTCGATCTCCTGCGCGAGTTCTCGGTGCCGGCGACGTTCTTCGTGCCGGGGCTCACCGCCGAGCGCTATCCGCAGACGGTCGAGCTGATCCTCGCCTCCGGGCACGAGATCGGCCACCATTCGTACGCGCACTTCTCACCGTTCACGCAGACGGAGGAGGCGGAGCGGGCCGACTTCGAGCGCGCGCTGGCGACGCTTCGCGGCGCCGGCGTCGAGCCGCGCGGCTTCCGCTGCCCGAGCTGGGAGCCGAGCTGGCGCACTCCCCGGATCGTCGCCGAGCACGGCTTCGACTACGACTCGTCGCTGATGGACTCCGACCGTCCGTACCTGCTCGACACGGGCGCGGGCGACATCGTCGAGCTGCCCGTGCACTGGTCGCTCGACGACTGGGAGCAGTACGCGTATCTCCCCGACCCGCCGGTCCGCTCGCCGATCGAGTCGCCCGAGAAGGTGCTCGACCTCTGGACGAGCGAGCTCGACGCGATGCGCCGCTACGGCTGCCTGTTCGTGCTTACGTGCCACCCGTTCCTGTCCGGCCGCCCGCACCGGGTCGAGGTGCTGCGGCGGCTGATCGAGCACGCGATCGCCACCGGCGACGTCGAGTTCGTCAGCTGCGGCGAGGCGGCGCGCCGCGCCCGGGCCGACGACGGGCTCCAGCGCCGCATCCTGGAACCCGTCGTTATCGAGCCCGGTCTCTACCGGTAGTACTCCTTCCGGCAAAGCATGTCCGCCTCTGGCCCGCGATCACGCGGCGCGCTGCGGCGTCCTCGGTCGCGCCCGTAGCTAAAGCTACGAACGCTTCCTGCGTCCTTGCATCGCTTGGTGCTCGCGACCCAGAAGCTAGACGGCTTCACCGGAAGGAGCACTAGCGACCTGCGGCAGGGATTGCGGTCGGCGTCGGTCTGACGCCGCCTTCGGCTTCCGAAGCAATGTCGATGATCGCGCCGCCGGGGACGTTCGCCGCGATCGCGTGCTTGCTGAATGCAAGCTGCGTCGTCACGTGGCCGAACAGCGTCGCAAGCCCGACGAGCCCGACGTACAGGCCGCCCGCGATCAGCCATGACTCGAGCGGCACCGGGCCCCAGCCGGTGGGCGGCGACGACTCGATCCACCCGTTCGGCCAGCTTGCCGCGCCGGTGACGCCGTAGAACACCGCCACGAGCAGCGAGATCACCGCGGGCCAGTTGAACCAACCCGCATCCTCCCAGGACGGGACCTCCAGCAGCGGCCTCGAGATCTTGTAGATCCGCGGCAGCAGGTAGTGGTCGACGGCCATGATCACCGACGCCGACGGCACCGAGATGGCGAGGAACGTCGACACCTTGAACCAGCCGTTGAGGAAGTGGAAGTTGACGAGCCACGCGCCGAGCACGCCGCCGCCGGCGATGATCAGCACCGTGTACCAGCGGCGCCAGTGCCGCCAGCCGCCGGCGAGGTTCTGGCCGGCGTTGACCGATTCGTAGTAGTTGCCGTCGTTGATCGCGACCTGGCTGACGGTCGCGATGATCCACGCGAGCCAGAACCAGCCGAAGAGCGAGTAGTTGACCGTGAAGTTGAAGATCGTCGCCGGGTCGTTGGAGGCCGCGAGCTGGGCCATCATCCAGCCCGCCATCGTGAACAGCGTGAAGAAGACGGCGGCGAACAGGTACGTCCAGATCGGCCACCAGAACTTTGGCCTGCCGTAGCGCCAGAAGTCCTGCTCGTTCCCCCACATCGAGAAGCCGATCACCGCGGTGACTGCGACCCAAAGCGGCAGGCCGCTGCCCTGCGGCGTCCCCCCGAACGAGCCGCCGTCGACGATGAAGCCCTTGATCACCATGTACAGCGCCCAGAGAATCAGGAGCGGCGTGACGAGGTAGCGGGCGAAGACGCTGATGCCGGTGAAGCCGAGCAGGTTGTTGAAGATCATCAACCCGGCGACGATGAGCGTCAGCCAGAAGATGTGCCCCCAGCTGTAGAAGCCGTCCCAGAGCGTCACGAGCAGGTTTGCCTGGAAGCCGACCCAGCCAAGAGGCGCGATCAGCACGAACAGGCAGACGATCACCGAGCCGATGCTCCCGAAGACCGAGCGGGTCAGCAGCCCGAAAGTCTGGCCGGTGCGGGCGCCGGTGTACGAGGAGAACATCGCGTAGACGACGTAGATCCCGTAGCCGAGCAGAGTGATCCCGACGGTGGAGGCGAGGCTGTGCCCGCCGTCCCGGATCTCGAAGCCGAGGAACATGTAGGAGAACCCGGCGACGAAGGTCGTCCAGAGGCCCATGAAATGCCACATCGGCCGCCGCTTGTCGAGCGGGACGACGCCGACCTCGGTCGTGGAGTAGTCGTGCTTGATCGACGCGTCGAGCTGGTCCCGCTCGTAGGCGACGTCGGCGCGGATGTCCGCGACGTCGTGCGCGATCTCCTCGGGGTGATGTTCGTCCGACATGCCTACCTCCCGATCCGTTGGGCCGCTGCGGAGCGAGTCTAGGAGGTCGCGCGGACGGTGTTCAAGCCCCCGCGAAAGGGGCGGTCCGGGGGCGGCGCGAGGCGGCCCCCGGACCGGTTCCTCTTACTTCCCGCCGGCTGTGACCTTGACGGCCGCCGGCTTCCAGCTCTTGCCGTAGACGTCGAGACCCTGCTTCTTCAGCTGCACGACCGCAGCCTTGGCGAGGTCGGTGCGATACGCGCCCGACGGCGTCTTCGAGACGACGCCGAACTGCTTCGAGATCGCGGCCGTCCGCGCGTAGTCGGCGGCGCCCATGATCCCGATGCCGGTCTTGCTCGGCCAGACCAGCTTGTTGATCTCGTTCATCATCCAGGTCTGGTGACCCTTCGGCAGCGTCGGCCCTTCCTTCAGGGTCAGGTTGACGCATGCGGCCTGGTTGTCCCGGCAGTAGATCCAGCCGGCGAGCGACGCGGCGATGAACTTGACCGCGATCGCCTGGTTCGCCTTGGACTTCAGCCATGCACCGGTTGAGAAGAGGCCGTCCTCGAGCATCCCCGTGCCGACGTTCTGCATCTTGATGACGTTGATCTGGGACAGCTTCACGCCGGTCTCGAGCACCTGCGCGAGCTCGTTGTACGTCATCGCCGACGCCGAGTCGACCTGCTTCTTCAGGAACAGGTTCATGTCGAACGGCTGCTGGACGATGGTGACGCCCTGGTTGTTGGCCGGGTCCATGCCGGCCTTCGTCAGCGCCGCGAACAGCTCGTACTGGTTGCCGCCGAGCCAGTTGGCGACCTTCTTGCCCTTCATCTTCGCGATCGTGTTGATGCCCGAGCTCTTCCAGGTGAGCTGCGTCATGCCCGAGCGCGCGAAGACCTGGGCGACGTTGACGAGGTCGGTGCCCTTGTCGCGTGCGGCGAGGAGGCTCGGCAGCCAGTCGACGCCGAACTGCGCCTGCCCGGAGGCGACGACCTGCTCCGGGATGATGTCCGGGCCGCCGTTCTTCAGCGTCACGTTGAGCCCGGCCGCCTTGTAGAAGCCCATGAGGCTCGCCGCGTAGTAGCCGGCGAACTGCGCCTGCGGAACCCACTTCAGCTGCAGCGTGATGTTCGTCAGCTTCGCCCCCTGCGGCGCAGCCGACGCCTTCCGTGCGGAACCCGCCACCGCCGCGATTGCGGCGATAACAAGCAGTAGTGCCACGACCCTCCGCTTCGTCATGCACAACCCCTTTCACTCGTAGCGTTGGCCGATTCTGACGCGCCGCGACCCGGATTACGACCCCCGGTTCTCGGGAGCCCAACGGACTACGACCCTCTCCAGCAGCACGACGCCGCCGTACAGCGAGAGGCCCAGCAGCGACGCCACGAGGATCCCCGCCCAGGCGGTGCGGAAGTCGAGGATTTGCGCGTCGGAGCGGATGAGAACGCCGAGCGCGTTGAAGGCGCCGCCGAAGTACTCGCCGACGACCGCGCCGATCATGGCGAGCACGCTCGCCACCTTCAGGGCCGTGAACAGGTACGGAAGCGCCGTCGGCACGCGCACGCGCCGCCAGATCTCCACCTCGCCGGCCGCGTAGGACCGCATCAGCTCGATCTGGCGTGGGCTCGCGCTCTGCAGCCCGCGCAGCGTGTTCACGAGCACCGGCAGGAAGCAGAGCACGCCGGCGATCGCCATCTTCGACGTGGGTGAGAGCGGGTTGAGCCAGACGTCGAAGATCGGAGCGAACGCGATGATCGGGATAGCGCTGGCCGCGATCGCGACGGGCATCAGCGCGGTTCCGATCGCCTCGAAGCGGGCGACGATCGTCGCGCAGACGACGCCGAGCGACGAGCCGATGACGAAGCCGCCGAGCGCCTCCTTGAACGTGTACCAGCCGGCCGGCCACAGCAGGTGGCGGCTCGTCCAGAACGTCTTGCCGATGTCGCTCGGCCGCGGCAGCAGGAACTGCTGGATGTGGAACGCCGCGATCGCGCCTTCCCAGAGCGCGATGCCGAGCACGAACACGGCGATCGCCGGCGCCCACTCGACGAAGCGGTCGCCTGCGGCGCGCGCGGTCACTCCGCAGTCTCCAGCAGCTGCGCCTCCTCCTCGGGCAGCAGATGCTCGCCGCGCTTCCGCAGCAGCTCGCGCACCTGCGTGACGAGCTCGAAGTAGCGCGGGTCCTCGCGCGTCTCGACGCTGCGCTGCGCGGGGAGGTCGATGTCGACGATCCCAGCAATCCGTCCCGGCCGCGGGCTCATCACGACCACACGCGTCGAGAGGAACACCGCCTCGGAGATCGAGTGCGTGACGAAGACGACGGTCGAGCCGAGCTGCTGCCAGATCGAGAGCAGCTCGAGGTTCAGCCGCTCCCGCGTCATCTCGTCGAGCGCGCCGAACGGCTCGTCCATCAGCAGCAGCGCCGGCTCGAACGCGAGCGCGCGCGCGATCGACACGCGCTGCTGCATCCCGCCCGAGAGCTGCCACGGATGGTGGTCGGCGAATCCCGCTAGCTCGACGAGCTCGAGCATCTCCTCGACGCGCTGCTTCCGCTTCTCGCGGCTCCAGCCGAGCAGCTCGAGCGGGACGGCGATGTTCTTCGAGACGGTCCGCCAGTCGAACAGCACCGCGTCCTGGAAGACGATCCCGTAATCGTGGTCGAGGCGGGCGCGGCGGGCCGGCTTGCCGTTGACGGTGACCGTGCCTGACGTAGGCTCGATCAGGTCGCCGACGATCCGGAGCAGCGTCGACTTGCCGCAGCCGGACGGGCCGATCAGCGACACGAACTCGCCCGGCACGAGCGCGAGGTCGATGTCCTGGAGCGCGATGACGTTGCCGCGCGGGAAGACCTTCGTGACCTTCTCGATCTTGACGACAACGTCGGTGCTCATCCGACGTTCTCCGGCGCCCGACGGACGATCAGCTTCTCGGCGATGACGATGGTGACGAAGAAGACGATCCCGAGCAGCGCGGCGGCGATGTTCGTCGCCCAGAGCTCCTGCGGCTCGATCGAGTAGTACTGGTTGAAGTTGAGGATGGCGCCGCCGAGGCCGTCCTGGAGGCCGGACGGCAGCTCGCCGATGATCGCGCCGACGACGCAGGCGGTTGCGGCGAGCTTCAGCGCGGAGAAGACGTACGGCATCGACGTGGGGACGCGCAGCTTCCAGAGGATCGTCCAGCGGCTCGCCGCGTAGGTCCGCATCAGCTCGAGCGCGCGCGGGTCGGCCGACTGCAGGCCGCGCAGCGTGTTGATGGTGACGGGGAAGAACGTCAGGAACGCGGCGATCACGGCGACGGAGCCCCAGCCCTGGAACGGACCCGGCAGCCGCGGGTTGACCCAGATGACGACCATCGGCGCGATGGCGAGGATCGGGATCGTCTGGCTGGCGACGATGTACGGCAGGAAGCCGCGCTGCAGCAGGCGCGAGTGGACGAGGATCACGCCGAGCCCGAAGCCGACGATCGCGCCGAGGCCGAAGCCGACGATCGCCTCCTTCGCGGTGAAGAGCGACTTGTGGAAGAGGATCGTGATCAGCGGCGGCTGGTTCACCTGCGCCGGCTGGCCGAACGCCTTGAGGATCGTCCACATGTGTGGCATCGAGGTCGAGTCGACGACGAACGGCCACGTGAACCCGGCCGACGACCAGACCCAGCGGTAGAGCTCGTAGAAGCCGACGAGCGCGAGGAGCAACAGGACGACCGCGGCGCTCCGGCGCGCGGCGCGGCCGATTCCGCCGCCGCGCCCTCGCTTCGTGACCCCGATCGCGACAGCCGACACCGTGGCGCGTGTCTATCACAGCCGGAGGCCGTTCGCGCGATAGGCTCCGATACCGCGATGGCTCTCGATCCCAGCCGCACCGTCGAGGAGCTGAAGGAGCTCCGCGAGCTCACCGGCGACGAGAACGGCGCCCAGCGCGTCGCGTGGACGGACACATGGGAGACCGCGCGGGAGTGGCTCCGCGGCAAGGTCGCCGCGACCGGCGCGCGCGAGGAGATCGACGAGGCCGGCAACCAGTGGTTCACCGTGGACGGCGCGTCCGACAAGGCGCTGCTGATCGGCGGCCACATCGACTCGGTGCCGAACGGCGGCTGGCTCGACGGCTGTCTCAACGTCATGGCCGGCGTCGAGGTGCTGCGGCGGATCGCCGCCGACGGGAAGCCGCCGCTGACGGTGCGTCTCGTCAACTGGGCGGACGAGGAGGGCGCGCGCTTCGGCCGTTCGCTGTTCGGCTCGTCCGCGGCGGCGGGCTCGATGGCGGACCAGGACGAGCTGCGGCAGCGGAACGACGCGAACGGGATCGCGCTGCCGGACGCGTTGCGCGAGCACGGCGTCGACCTCGACGGCGCGATCGCCGCGCGGTCGCAGCTCGAGGGCGCCGTCGCCTATCTCGAGCTGCACATCGAGCAGGGTCCCGTGCTCGAGTCGATGGAACTCCCGCTCGGCGTCGTCCTCGGGACGTTCGGTGTCGAGCGGCACCTCGTCACGTGGACCGGCCAGGCCGCGCATGCCGGCTCGACGCCGATGGACAAGCGACGCGACGCGCTCGCCGGCGCGGCAAAGCTCGCCCTGGAGATCCGTCCGATCGCGGCGGAGGTGGGGGACGGGGCGGTCTGCACGTCCGGCGGCGTCGTCTGCAAGCCGGGGATCGTCACGTCGGTGGTCGAGACGGCGGAGCAGCTGCTCGACCAGCGGCATCTCGACGCGGCGAAGCTCGCGCGGCTGCTGTCGCTCGCGCAGGACGCGAGCGAGCGCTTCGCCCGCGAGGAGGACATCGACGTCTCGTGGAACCGGATCTGGAACATCGAGCCGATCCTCTTCGACGCGAAGCTGATCGAGCTCGCCGACGAGTCGATCCGCGAGGTCTGCGGAACCTCGCACCGACTGCCGAGCGGTCCGCTGCACGACGCCGCTGAGGTCGCGCGGGCGGGAATTCCGACGGTGATGGTTTTCGTTCAGTCGCTACGAGGGCTCTCGCACACGAAGCTGGAGGACACGAGGGAAGACCACCTGGAGCTGTCGGTGCAGGCGCTCGACCGGCTCGCGACGAAAGCATTGGAGGCATACGCATGAGCGACGACAACCTCTTCGGCGACGAGCACGTCCGCCGCTACGTCGAGACCGACGGTGACGTCGGCTACGTCTGGCGTGAGGGCTCGACGATCCTGATCCTCACGACCACCGGGCGCACGAGCGGCGAGCCGCGCACGAACCCGCTGATCTTCGGCTGGGACGGCGACAACCCCGTGATCGTCGCGTCGAAGGGCGGCGCGCCCGATGATCCCGGCTGGTTCAAGAACATCGAGGCGAATCCGGAAGTCGGCGTACAGGTGAAGGCCGACCGCTTCCGAGCACGCCCACGTGTCGCCGAGGGCGATGAGCGCGAGCGGCTGTGGCTGATGATGAACGGGATCTGGCCTCACTACGACGAGTACCAGGAGCAGACCGACCGCGAGATCCCCGTCGTCGTGCTCGAGCGAATCGGCTGACGGGGCCCGGCTCGAGCCGGGCCCCGTAGGCGCCGCGTTCCTAGGAGACGATCAGGTGCCCGGACATGCCGGCGTCCTCGTGGCCCGGCACCGAGCAGTAGTAGTGGTACGTGCCCTTCGCCAGCTTCACCGTCACCATCGTGGAGCCGTGACCGATCGTCTTCGTGCCGCCGAACTCCTTCTCGCCGACCTCGAGCCGCACGTTGTGGTGGAGCGGCGAGAGGTTCGTGAAGACGATCGTGACCGACCCGGCCTTCGCGTGCAGGACCTTCGTGTTGTACGCAAGGCCGGACTTGACGGCCGAGATGCGGACGACGTTGCCCGCGGAATGCTGCGGAGAGGCGGCCGCGAGGGACGCAGCGGCGCCTGCCGCGACGACGCATGCCGCGAGCGCGACGGTGAGACGGTTCTTCATGGAGCTCCTTCGGTCGTTGTCGAGTGCGACCGACGGTATGGAGCGGCCCGTGAGAGCCGGATGAACGGCGCGTTGGAGCCGGGTTATGTGCCGATCGCCGCTATCGCTCCGACGCGACCGGGTTCGACAGCACGCCGATCCCCTCGACCTCGACTTCGACGATGTCTCCGGGCTGCAGCGACACCTTCGGATCGCGGGCCCAGCCGACGCCTTCCGGCGTGCCCGTGAGGATCAGGTCGCCCGGCTCCAGCGTGAAGACGTTCGACGCAAACGCGACGAGGAACGGGACGTCGAAGATCAGGTCGCGCGTGTTTCCGTCCTGCAACACCTCGCCGTTCAGCCGCTGGACGACGCGAAGGCCGCTGCCGTCGCCGAGCTCCGAGGTCGGCACCGGCTCGCCCGGGCCGACGGGGCAGAACGTGTCGAAACCCTTGCCGCGCGTCCACTGGCCGTCGCCGTACTGGAGGTCGCGCGCGCTCACGTCGTTCGCGCACACGTAGCCGGCGACAGCGTCGAGCGCGCGCTCGAGCGGCACGCGACGCACCGTCTTGCCGATCACGACCGCCAGCTCGGCCTCGGCGTCGACGTGGTTCGACTCCGGCGGCAGCACGATCGCATCGCCGGGACCGATCACCGTCGTCGCGAACTTGCCGAACAGCAGCGGCTCGGCCGACACCTCGCCGCCCATCTCGGCTGTGTGCGCGCGGTAGTTCTGCCCGACGCAGACGATCTTCATCTAGGTCGCGGCGGCGCGCGGGTCGGGGTTGTACTCGGCCGCGAGCAGCGGGCTCGAGAGCACGAAGTCCGCGGTGGCGCGGTTGCACGCCATCGGGATGTTGTAGACGACGGCGATGCGCAACAGCGCTTTCACGTCGACGTCGTGCGGATGCGGCTCGAGCGGGTCCCAGAAGAAGATGACGAAGTCGATCCGTCCTTCGGCGATCGCCGCGCCGATCTGCTGGTCGCCGCCGAGTGGGCCGCTGAGGAACCGGTGCACCTCGAGACCGAGCGCCTCGGCGAGCAGCGCGCCGGTCGAGCCGGTGGCATGGAGTTCGTGCTTCTCGAGCGTCTCGCGGTTGTAGCGCGCCCAGTCGAGCAGGTCGGCCTTGAGGTTGTCGTGCGCGATCAGCGCGATGTGCTTCCGGCGCGGCATCGACGGCGTAACGCTCATACGGGTCGTAGCGTACGCTCGCGCGGTGGCGCGGGAGGCGGGCATCGGCACCAGAGTGGTCGTCGGCGGGCTCGCCGTCGGCTTCTGCGTCGGCTGGAACATCACGGAGCTCGGAGCGGTCGCGCCGCGGCTCGCGCTCGCGTACGGCGTCGGGCTTGCGACGATCGGGCTGCTGACGACGGCGCAGTTCCTCGTGCACATGGCGATGCAGATCCCGGGTGGACGAGCCGCCGACCGTTTCGGCGCGTGGACGACCGGTCTCGCCGGGATTGGACTGATGGCTGCCGGAAATGCGGTGTCGCTGATCGGCCCGAACATCGGGCTCGCGTTCGCCGGCCGGATCGTCGTCGGCTTCGGCACGGGGCTCGGCTTCGTCGCCGGGAGCGACTACATCAGGGCGCGCGGCGGCTCGCCGTTCCTCCAGGGCGTGTACGGATCGGCGTCGGTGCTCTCGCCGGGACTCGCGATCGCGCTGGTGCCCGGACTGGCGACGTGGGTCGGCTTTCGCGCGCCGTATCTGAGCGGCGTGTTCGTCGCCGCCGTCGCCGCGGGGCTGGTCCTGCTTGCCCCGCGGTCGCGCGGCGCCGCGGCGCACGGCGGCGAGCGGCTCGACCGCGGTTTCTTCCGGGACCGCTACCTGCTGCGCCTCGCCGCGATCCACGCCGCCTCGTTCGGCTTCAGCGTCGTGGTCGGGAACTGGGTGGTGACGCTGCTCGAGCACCACGGCCGGTCGAAGGAGTTCGCGGCCGCGGCGGGGTCGCTGACGCTGCTGCTGGCGTTCTTCAGCCGGATCGGCGGAGGCGCGCTGCTGCGCCGCAGCGATGCATCGCGCTGGGTCGCGGTGAGCCTCGTCCTCGGCGGCGCCGGTGCGGTCGCACTCGCGTTTCCGCTGCCGTCGGCCCTGGTGATCGTCGCGGCCGCCGTGATCGGGCTCGCCAGCGGCGTGCCGTTCCCGATGGCATTCGCCGGAGCGGCGCTCGACCGGCCCGAGTCGCCCGGCATGGCGATCGGCTTCGTGAACGTGTGGGCTGCTCTCGTCATCGTCGTCGGCGCGCCGCTCGTCGGCCTGACGTTTTCCTTGCCCGGCGACGGCCGGCTCGGCTTCGTCGTGCTCGGCGTTCTCGCGGCGCTCGCCGCGCTCCTGACACCACGCTGGCAGCCGCCCGCGGAGCGCTGACACGCCTGATTTGCAGGCGCTATGCTCGCGTCCTTCCGACCCTGCTTGTCGACCGGGGAGGCCCAATGCTCAGCTTCGGCGTCACCGTCCTGCCCGACCCGCCGTACAGCCGCTTCCTCGAGCTGATCAAGCTGGCCGAGAGTCACGGATTCGAGTACGCGTGGACGTACGACTCGCATGTGCTCTGGCAGGAGTCGATCCCGCTGCTTGCGGTCGCGGCGCGGGAGACGTCGACCATCAAGATGGGCCACTTCGTCACGAACCCGGGGACGCGCGACCCGACGGTGCTCGCGAGCGCGTACGCGACGCTGCACGACCTCTCCGACGGACGGATGGTCATGGGCATCGGCCGCGGCGACTCGGCTGTGCGCTACATCGGCCAGCAGCCGGTGAAGATCGCGGACTTCGAGCAGCGGCTCGCGATGATCCGCGACTTCATGAACGGCCGCCAGGTGGACTGGAACGACAAGGACCTGCAGCTGAAGTGGGTCCGTCCCGAGCTGCCGCAGATCCCGATGTGGGTCGCCGGCTACGGCCCGAGGGCGCTGGGCGTCGCCGGTCGCGTCGGCGACGGCGTGATCATCCAGCTCGCCGACCCGGAAATCATCACGTGGATCATGGACACCGCGCGCAAGTCAGCCGAGGAGGCCGGTCGCGACCCGTCGCAGCTGAAGTGCATCGTCGGCGCGCCGGCGCACGTGACGGATGACCTTGCCGACGCGCGCGACCAGGTGCGCTGGTTCCCCGCGATGGTCTCGAACCACGTCATGGATCTGATCGAGCGCTACGGCGCCGACGGCAGCTCCGTCCCGAAGGCGCTGACCGACTACGTGCAGGCGCGGAAGTTCTACGACTACAACGACCACTCGCGCGTCGGCGCCGCGCACGGTGAGTTCGTCACGGACGAGATCTGCGACCGCTTCTGCGTGATCGGCAACGTCGAGCAGTCGCGGGCGAAGCTGAAGGAGCTCGAGGCGGTCGGCGTCGACCAGTTCAACGTCTACCTGATGACGCACGCGCAGGAGGAGACGCTGCAGGTGTACGGCGACGACATCATCCCGGAGTTCTCCGGGGTCGCCGCCTGACCCGGCCGGCCGATCTGCGGGCGCTGTTCGAGATGCGGCAGGCGCTGCCGCTCTCGTTCTCGCACGACGGGTCGGCGCTGCTCGTCGCGTCGAACATACCGGGCACGCAGCAGCTGTACGTCGTGCCGTCGCGCGGCGGCGAGCTGCGGCAGCTGACCGACTTCGCGGATCCGGTGTCAGGTCAGTTTCTGCCCGACGGACGGATCCTGCTGGAGATGGACGAGCGCGGGAACGAGCGGACGCAGCTCTATCTGCTCGACGCGGAACCGGGGGCCGCTCCGGAGCCGCTCGTCGTCGATCCGCGCTTCATGCACGCGACGGCACACGTCGGCCGCAAAGGGGCGCTGCTTGCGTACGCGACGAACCGCCGCAACGGACGCGACTTCGACGTCGTCGCTCGCACGCTGCCGGGCGGGGAGGAGCGCATCGTCGAGCCGGGCGGCTTGTGCGGCGTCGGCGGCGTCTCGCCCGACGGCCGCTGGATCGCGGTCGGCCGGGTCGGCGACCGCGCCGGCGACAACGACCTGTACCTGTGGGAGATCGACACGGGCGAGATCGTCCACGCGTCGCCGCACGACGAGGAGGCGGAGTACTTCGTGCCGGTCTGGCTTCCCGAGTCGTCGGGATTCCTCGCCGCGACGAACGAGGACCGCGACACGTTCGCGGTCCGCCGTTACGAGATCGAGTCGCGGAGCTGGGAGACGGTCGTCGAGTCGCGCTGGGATCTCGAGTGCGCCGGAGACGACGCGGGGAGGAGCCTGCTCGTGCTCGCGAACGAGGACGGCTACTCGCGGCTCGAGCTGCGCGACCGAGAGACGCTCGAGCTGCGCGAGGAGGTGCCGCTGCCGGGTCGCGGCGTCGTCGCGCAGCCGGTCTTCTCGAAGGACGGCTCGCTGCTCGCGTTCGGGTTCGCGCGCCCGACCGAGCCGTACGACGTCTATCTCTACGACCTCGACGCGCACACGGTGACGCGGCTGACAGTGAGCCCGCGCGACGTCGATCCCGCGACGCTCGTCGAGCCGGAGCTGCACCGCTTCGCGAGCTTCGACGGCGAGTCGATTCCCGTGTACCTGTACGAGCCGGAGGGGGAGGGACCGTTCCCCGTCGTCGTCTCCGTGCACGGCGGCCCGGAGTCCCAGGCGCGGCCTGAGTTCGCGCCGTGGACGCAGCATCTCGTCTCGCGCGGCTACGCGGTCGCGGTGCCGAACGTGCGCGGTTCGACCGGGTACGGCAAGCGCTACGAGCATCTCGACGACGTGGAGAAGCGGCTGGACTCCGTGCGGGACCTCGCGGCGCTGCACGAGTGGCTCGGCGGGCGGCCGGAGATCGACGGCTCGCAGGCGGTGCTGTACGGCCGCTCGTACGGCGGCTACATGGTGCTCGCCGGCCTGGCGTTCCAGCCCGACCTGTGGGCGGCCGGGATCGAGTGCGTCGGAATCGCGAGCCTCGCCACGTTCCTCGAGAACACATCGGACTACCGTCGTGCCGCGCGCGAGCGCGAGTACGGCTCGCTCGAGCGCGACCGTGACTTCCTCGTCGAGGCGTCGCCGCTGACGCACGTGGATGCGATCCGCGCGCCGCTGTTCGTCCAGCACGGCCGCCACGACCCGCGCGTGCCGGTCGGCGAGTCGGAGCAGATCCATCGCGTGCTGACGGAGAAGGGCATCCGCAGCGAGCTGCTGATCTTCGAAGACGAGGGCCACGCGGTCCAGAAGCTCTCGAACCGGATCGAGCTGTTCACCCGCGCCGTCGCGTTCCTCGACGAGGTGCTTGCCCCGTCGTAAGCCCGGGTACGATTGCCCCTCCGGCGCCTTGGCCGAGTGGTTAGGCACAGGTCTGCAAAACCTGGTACACCGGTTCGACTCCGGTAGGCGCCTTAGCGCGTTGCGGCCCGGCTGTGCCGGGCTGCTCGCTTAACGGGGGAAACCAGGTTTCCCCCGTTGGCCCCCTTCTTCCGGCACGCCGGGTCAGGCCGCGGTGTGCCGCGCCCGCGCATGTCGGGCGCGGCGTCGAGACGTCGTTCGCGGCAGCCGCGTCCCCGGGGTCTGACCCCGAGACCGTAGACTTCTCGTCGGCGACCTAGGACGATTGCCCGACCTTGTCGGCGTTCACCATTTCAGTCCACGTCACAGGTACTGACTGGGCCGCGTGGGTAGCGGCCGGCGCGACCGTGCTAACCGCGCTGATTCTGGGTGCGTCAGCGTTTCTGGCTTACTTCGGTCTGCGAGATGCCAAACGAACCCGACACGGGCAACTCATTACCGCCATCTGGGCCCGATATGACGATCCGAGAGTCCGTGCCTCAAGGCGCCTGTCGTCAGCCTATGGCTCGCAGCGAATTGTCGACCTTATCGACCGGCTCTTGTCCGACAACCCCACAGTGGCAGACGCCGTTCTGTACGAACAGTTCAGTCGCTGGCCTTCCCTCATCGAAATGCTTGGCGTCCTCTACGACGAACAGGCTCTGGACCTCGACGTTATCGCTAGGGCCTGGGGGATCCACATCGTAGACGCGTGGCAAGTGTGGCAAGCCCCGGCGCGCAGACTACGCGACCGTCGGGGATCTCCAATTGTCTTCGCCTACTTTGAGCAACTCGCCGACAAGCTCGCGGCGATGCCGAACGAAACTATGGGCCGGACTACGGAGGCTGACCAGGCGGCCGACGAGACATAGTCGGCGCATCGCGCAATGTTGACCTGAGACTCACACGCGGTCTGGATCATCGTCCTGCTCTCGCCGTCAGGACCGAGGCATAGGATCGGCGCGTACCGCTCCCGCGCGGCAGGCGCGGACTCCACCTAGGGAGGTTCCGGCTCGATGAGTGCCAACACAGGCCCGCTCGGTCAGCCGCGCGGTATTGCCTTCGTCATCATCATCTCGATCATCACGTTCGGGATCTATCACCTCTACTGGACCTACATGACCTTCGACGAGATGAAGCGGCGCACGGGGGAGGGGCTCGGCGGTGTGCTCGGCCTCGTGATTGCCATCCTGCTCTCGATCGTCAACGCGTTCGTGATCCCGTCCGAGGTGGGAAACATGGTCAAGGGCGACGGGGGACAGGCGCCGATGACCGGCTGGACCGGGCTGTGGGTGCTGCTCCCGATCGTGGGCTGGTTCGTCTGGGTCGTGAAGGTCCAGGGCGCGCTGAACCGCTACTGGCAGAGCCACGCGGCACCGTCCGCGCCGGCCGTGGCCTAGCCCGCGCCACCCATGAGTGAACTCGTCACCACGCCCACGTGGTCACGCCGTCGTCTGTCGCTGCCCCTCTGGCTGCTTGCAATCGCGTTCCTCATCGCCGCAGGAGCGAACGTCCTGCTCGTGCTCTCGTACTCGGACGCGCACGCGAAGGGCAATCTGATCGTCGCCTACACACTCGGCGCCATCAGCGACCTCGCGATCGCCGCCGGGCTCGCCATCGCAGCCCTGATCGTCGGCGAACGATCCGCCTAGTCAGCGTTCGGACGCGACTCGCGGTACGCGTTCGGGTGGTGGAACGCGCTCAGTGCTTGGCTCTTCGGGACGATCACCGAGAACTGGTCGCCGCTGCGGTCGTCGCGGTACTCCACGATCACCTGGTCGCGGGGCTCGTCCCACAGCAGCCGGACGATGATTCCCGCTTCGGTTCGCTCGGCGAGTTCCTGGCTCATGGGGACACGATTGCACATCGGCGCGCCTGCCGGACTTTGGGAGGATATCGCGGGGCGCCGGCACGGTCTGCAGCCGTCGAGCTTCGACCGCGCCGACGCCCGCGATCGACACCAGCCTCGCTCGTGCGGCCTCTCACCGCATCGGACTGCGACCACACGTGGTCTGCGGCTATGTACTAGTGGTGGAACCCGGTCGCCGCGGTGTCGTGCACCGGGGCGGGCTGCTTCTGGAGCTTCGGGAGCTGCCGCTTGATGTCGTCGACGAGCAGGTTCGCCATGTCGTGGCCGAAGCCGCGCTTCACGACGATACGGAGCGCCGCGAGGTCCTCGCGGTTCTTCGGAAACGTGTACGCGGGCAGTAGCCAGCCGCGCTCGCGCAACGCGTTCGAGACGTCGAAGACCGAGTAGTTGTCGATCCCGTCGGCGAGCGTGAACGCGAACACGGGCAGCTCGTCTCCGCGCGTGAGCAGCTCGAACGGTTCCAGGGCGGCGATCTGCGCCGACAGCGTCGTCGCCACGTCGCGCGCGTATCCCTGGACCGCGACGTAGCCGTCGAACCCGAGGCGGAGGAAGTTGTAGTACTGCGCGACGACCTGCGCGCCCGGACGCGAGAAGTTCAACGCGAACGTCGGCATGTTGTCGCCGAGGTAGTTGACCCAGAAGATCAGGTCCTCCGGCAGCGCCGCGGCGTCGCGCCACACCACCCAGCCGACGCCCGGATAGACGAGTCCGTACTTGTGGCCGGACACGTTGATCGAGGCGACGCGCGGCAGCGTGAAGTCCCACTCGAGATCGGGGTCGATGAACGGAGCGACGAACGCGCCCGACGCGCCGTCCACGTGGACGGGGATGTCGAGTCCGGTGCTCGCCTGGAGATCGTCGAGCGCGTCGCAGACGTCCTTGACCGGCTCGTATGAGCCGTCGAACGTCGAGCCGAGAACCGGGATCACCCCGATCGTGTTCTCGTCGCAGAGCTTCACCGCCTCCTCGGCGCTGAGGTGGAAGCGGTCGCCCTCCATCGGCACGAGCCGCATCTCGACGTCCCAGTAGTTCGCGAACTTCTCCCAGCAGACCTGGACGTTGATCCCCATGACGATGTTCGGCTTGTCGGCCGGCTTGCCCTCGGCCGCGCGCCGCTGCTGCCAGCGCCGCTTGAGGGCGAGGCCGCCGAGCATCGCCGCCTCGCTCGAGCCGGTGGTCGAGCAGCCGGTCGCCTCGGCGGCGTCGGGCGCGTGCCAGAGCCGGCTGAGGATGTTGACGCAGCGCAACTCCAGCTCCGCGGTCTGCGGATACTCGTCCTTGTCGATCATGTTCTTGTCGAAGCATTCGGCCATCAGCTTCTCGGCCTGCGGCTCCATCCACGTGGTGACGAACGTCGCGAGGTTCATGCGTGCGTTTCCGTCCAGCATCAGCTCGTCGTGGACGATCTGATACGCGGCGTCCGGGGACATCCCGCCCTTCGAGACCTCGTTCCGGGGGATCACGCCGCCCTCGGTGGTGAACAGCGGCGGGACGGAGAGGTTTGCCGTCCGGCTGCTCGGGGCCCGCGGATGCTTCAACGCCATGTGGGTGTTGTGCCATCGCGCGGAGCCCCGAGCATCGTCCAGTCGGGGTGAAATCGGCGGCTAGAGCCCGGTGTTCGTCAGGTTCGCGACCTTGATTGCGGTGATCTTGATGTCGCTGATGGAGACGTTGACGCCGAACGCGTTGCAGCTGAGCGCGACCGCGCCCGCTGCGGCGAAGACGTGGGTGACGTTGAGCGAGACGACCGCACTCGTGACGACGACCCCGCTGTTGCCCTCGAGTGACGTCCGCGACTCGTCGCTGTCCCCGCCGGCCACGAGCGTGCAGTCGGTCAGCACGGGGGTGTTGACGTTGTCGAGCATCCACAGCTTCGCGAAGATCACGTAGTTGCCGGCCTGCGGGATGTTCAGCGTCGCGATCGTCGACAACGTCGCAGGAGCGGCGACCGGCCCGTTCTTGAAGCCCGCGTATGCGTCGCTCGGACCGGCGGGGCCGGCTGCTCCGGCTGCTCCGGCGGGTCCTGCGGGTCCTGCTGGCCCAGCCGGGATCTGCCCCGACTTGAAGTCGGCCTTGAGCAACGTGCCGTTCTTCACCTTCGCCGAGTTCACGGCGTTGTTCTTCAGCTGTGCGGTACCGACGCTGTTGTTCGGTAGCGCGAGAGCAGCGGCGAAGCTCGTCCCGCCGAGGGCAATGAGGAGCGCCGCGACGGCAATCACCATGGCCGGCGACGGCCGCCTGCGTAGAAGCCAGTTCATTTCGAACTCCTTCCAGATCGATCGAGGTTGTGCCGCAGGGCATTCCCGTTTCGGACCGAGCCTACTCTGCTTATGGCAGTTTTAACGCACCCTGCTTGTAGTAGGTCTTCGCCCGGGCGAAGAAATAGCCGCCATCCGTCTGCGCCGACGTCGTGCCGGACGCGCCGCCGCCGAAGAGGAACGCGACGTAGCCGGCGGCGGCGTACGCGCGTAGATGCGCGCGGCCGCTCGAGCCGAGCAGCCACTGCACGCGGTTGTCGCGGTAGTGGCCCGGCGTGTCGTTCAGGTTCGTGTTCCCCAGCGGGATCTGCCACGCCGCCATGCGGAGCCCGGTCAGCTTCACGAACGTCGCGCCGTAGAGCAGATGCCGGTGGAAATCGGCCGGCGTGAACCACGTGTTCGGATTGTTCTCTACCTTCTCGTAGAAGCCGGCGTCGCGGTCCGAGAAGTCCTCGAAGGAGATGTCGAACTTCGCGTGCAGCGAGTTGTAGAACGCGGCCGACTGCGCGGCGTACGCCTTCACCGTCGCGTCCGGCGGGTCCTCGTAGACGATGTCGTGCTTCGTCCCCCAGCCGCTCATGTGGTACGCGAGGATCACGTTCGGCGCGAGCTGGTTCCGCAGCGTCACCCACTGCTGCGCGAACGACGACGCGAGCGCGACCGCGTTCGCCTGCTCCAGATAGCCCCAGAGATCCGGCTCGACGTGCACGACGACCGGCTTCGTCCCGTTCACTCGCTGGAAGAGGAGACGCACGTCGTTCCAGTACGCGGTCATCACCTGCGGGTCGTTCAGGTGCGCGAGGTCGGCCTGGGACTCGCCGCCGCCCTGCGGGTTCGACTGCAGCAGCATGTAGTACGTCAGAACCGGAATGACGTGATGCGCCCACGAGTCCTGGACGTACATCGACGCGAACGTGCCGTTCGGGTTCCACGTCGACCAGCCCGAGCCGGTATTCACGCCGCCGGCGAGGTACTGGTAGCGGAAGCCGAGCGGGGCGGCGGCGCGGAGCTTGGCGGCGCCTCCCGGCGAGTCCGTCAGCCCGATCTGGAGAGTGGCCGGCCAGCCGTGCGGGAGCGGCGGCAGCTTCGCCGAGGCGGGGGCGGCAAGCAGGAAGAAGACGAGCAGCGGGGCGAGGCGTCGTATGCCCATCAAGACTCCGCAACGCCGGAAAACATGCGATTTTGGCTCATTCCCGTCGTGAAGCGGGGCGCTGAACCACCGATGCGGGGATTCCGTGAAGTGGCCACCGGGGTGCAGGATGTCACCAGATTCGTTTGCGGCTCCCAAGGAGGATCAGCATGTCTGCGGCTCTGATTCGCTCGCTCTTCCCCGCGTCCGGCGGCTGCCCCAGCCTCGGCCTGCGGCTCGCGCTGGCGTCGGCCGACCGGCTGTCCCGGCTCTTCTAGCGACACCGGCCCGCGCGCCCCGCGGGGGCCGCAACCCCGCGGAACGACGCGATGCGTTTCGGCTAGCCGCCCATCACGGAACCGACGGTCACGGATCCTTCGACCGTCGACCCGAGGACGAAGCAGGCGCCGCGGAACGACAGACGGAACTGTGTCACGACGGCGTTGAACGAGACGACGTCACCGGTGGTCGCGTTGGCGACGCCGCTGACGGTGAACTGCTGGCGCCCGCAACCGGGAGCCTGCGAGGTGAGCGTCACGTTGCCCGCCACGAACGTCCCGGTGAGCTGCGACTGATTGCTGCTGCTCAGCCCGAACGTCCCACCCGTGATCGAACAGCTCGAGCCGAGGCTCGAGCAGCTGCTGAGCGGAGCGGTTGCGATGCTCGCCCGCCAGAACGCGCGGTCACCGTTCGATCCCGACCCGAGTCCAGTGAGCGAGGTCGTGCTTCCCTGCGGCGAAACGGTCGCGAGTCCCGCGACCTGGTAACTCGGCGACGGCGTGGTTGCTGCGCCCGCACCGGTTGCGGCGGCGAGGACGACGACAGCCGTCAGCGCTGCGGCGATCATGCTCTTGCGCATTGCGGCACCTCCCTAGCGGTACATCCCTAGCCATGCGCTTAGCGCGGCGATGGACTCCGGTCAATCACCCACGCCGCCGGTTCCCTTGACCGAGTGACGCCGTGACGGCGTGCGCCGATTCCCTCGAATCGGGGACGGGCGGATCCGTGGCCGGTGCCGATGAAGCGGCCAACTAGGGCATTCCAAGGCGTTGCGGCCTCCGCCGAAGAGTGGGGAGGACCCGTGGCCGTGAAGCTCTGGATCAGCAGTCGTCTCAAGCCTGTCGCTGCGCGCGTTTCGCACCGGCTCGCGCGCGAGCAGCGGGGCCAGGTGCTCGCGCTGATCGTGGTCGCGCTCATCCCGCTGCTCGGGATGGTCGGTCTCGCCATCGACATCGGCTACGCGTACTACTCGCAGCGAACGCTGCAGGCCTCGGCCGACGCGGCCTCGCTCGCCGGCGCGTCGCAGCTGCCGGATCTCGGGGGAGCCGTCGGCACGGCGACGCAGTACGGGTCCGGCCCCGGCGCGCAGAACACCATCCAGAACAGCGGCATGACGGGCATCACGGAGAACGTCTCCGAGAAGTGCGTCGCGTCGCTGCCCGGCTGCGCGCCCGACAACGCCGTCGTTGTCGACGAGAAGGCGAACGTGAGCACGTTCTTCCTGCGCCTGTTCGGGGTCAACTCGATCCCGATCCGCGTGGTGTCGACCGCGTGCGGCCCGTGCGCCGACCGGCCCGCGGACATCGTCGTCGTCTTCGACCGTACGGGATCGATGTGCCAGTACTGGAACGGCGGCAACGACCCGGGCTGCACGAAGCTGAACGCCGCAAAGTCGGGGATCGAGACGATGCTGACCGCGTTCGACCCGTCCGTCGACCGGGTGGGGCTCGTCGTCCTGCCGCCGGTCGACTCGGGCAAGTCGAACTGCACGACGCCTTCGTCCACCTCGTACAACTCGCTTTCGTCGAAGTACGTGGTCGTGCCGATCACGTCGGTCTACAAGACCGGCGGGGTGCTCGACCATTCGTCGTCACTTGTGTCGACGGTCGACTGCATGCCGGGGTCGGGCAACACCTCGTACGCGACGGCGCTGGAGCAGGCACAGGCCGAGCTCGTGAAGGACGGACGCCCGTCCGCGCTGCACTACATCGTGTTCTTCACGGACGGCGCAGCGAACATCGGCCCGACGTACTACTCGACCTCGTCGCCGTACCGGACGCAGCCGTGCCACCAGGGCGTGGCCTCGGCCTCCGCGATCAAGTCCGCCGGAACGACGATCTTCGGCGTCGGCTACACGCTCAACGGCCAGGGCGCCACGTCGAACACGTGCAAGAGCTACACCGGCTCCAACGAGTCGCCGTCGATCACCGCCTACTCCGCCGTTGCGGGGATCGCGTCGAACGCGGGAACCTTCTTCGACAACGAGCAGGTCACCGGCCTCGATGCGGTGTTCGCTTCGATCGCGACGCTGATCACCGGACCGCGGCTGATCCCGAACAGCCAGCAGTAGCGGCGGCGGGCCCGGCTCCGCGGCGCGTCAGCGCGTCGCGGAGACGAGCCGCGCCGTGACGATGCCGTCGAGCTTGGGGAAGTGCTTCTTCAGGAACGCGTTCCCCTGCTGCGAGATCTGCTGCTGGTCGCCGGTCGGCTGGTCGCCGTAGCCGCCGTACAGCTTGTCGACGACGCTCATGCCGGTCGTCACCTTGCCGAACGGCGTGAAGCCCTGCCCGTCGAGGTTCGCCCCGTTGTTCCCGACGTTGATGAAGACTTGCGTCGTACGGGTGTTCGGGCCGGCGTCCGCGTACGTGATCGTGCCGACGGCGTTCGACGTCTTCACCGGGTCGTCCTGGATCACCGCGTTCTGCCAGGCGGCCGAGACCGCCGGTGTCGGGCTGATCCCGAACTGGACGACGAAGCCCTTCACCACCCGGAAGAACGTGACGCCGTCGAAGAACTTCGCGCGCACGAGGTTGTAGAAGCGGTCGGCGCCGCGCGGAGCCCAGGCGCGGTGAACGGTGACGACGAACTTCCCCTTCGTCGTCGTGAACGCGACGCCGTAGACCGGCGGAGCCTTCGCCGTCAGCGACGCGGGGTGGAGGAGCGACGGCGGCGGCGCGGCTGCGGCCGTCGCGGCGGCGGCCAGGACGGCGGCGAGCGTGACGAGTGCGAGCCTGAGCATCGCGGAAGGGTAGCTGCGGATCCGTGGAAACTGCGGAGGGGCGGCGCCTGTCAACGTCGGACATTCGGGCGGGGGTGACAACGATGTCGTCAACGACGGACGCGGCCGCCGGGCCTCTCCTCGAGGCGAAGGGGATCCAGAAGCACTTCGGTCACGTCGTCGCCCTCCGCGAGGGCAATCTCACGCTCGCGCACAACGAGGTGCACGCCATCGTCGGGGACAACGGCGCCGGCAAGTCGACGCTGATCAAGGTCATCTCCGGCGTCTTCCGCCCCGACGCGGGCGAGCTCCGGCTTGACGGCGAGCCGGCGACGATCGAGAACCCGCGCGAGGCGCGGCGGCTCGGGATCGAGACCGTCTACCAGGATCTCGCGCTCGCCGACCACCTCGACGCCGCGGCGAACCTGTTCCTCGGTCGCGAGCTGTATCTCAAGCCGCCGCTCTCGTGGTTCGGCTTCCTCGACAAGCGCGCCATGCACGAGCGGGCGGAGGAGGAGATGCGCCGCCTGAAGATCGGCATCCAGTCCGTCGACCAGCCGGTGATCAGCCTTTCCGGCGGACAGCGCCAGGCGGTCGCGGTCGCGCGCGCGATCGCGTGGGGAACGCGGATCGTGATCATGGACGAGCCCACCGCGGCTCTCGGCGTGCGCGAGTCGGGGATGGTGCTGGAGCTGATCAAGGAGGTCAAGAACCAGGGCGTCGCGATCGTGATGATCAGCCACAACCTGCCCGAGGTGTTCATGGTCGCCGACCGGATCACCGTGCTCCGCCTTGGCCGGACGATCACCACGCTCCGTCGTGAAGACACCACGCTGGAAGCGGTGGTTGGGATGATGACCGGCGCCGTGTCGGTGGCGGCATGAGCGGAGCCGTGCGAGTCCGCCCGAGGATGCGCGACGTCGCGACCGAGGCCGGCGTGAGCGTGAAGACAGTCTCACGCGTCGTCAACCGGGACCCGGTCGTCGCCGCCGCGACGGCCGCGCGCGTGCAGGCTGCGATCCGGCGGCTCGGTTTCCGTCGCGACGAGATGGCGCGGGCGCTGCGCACCGGTGGGCAGTCGCGGATGCTCGGCCTTGTCATCAAGGATCTCGCGAACCCCTTCTACTCGGCGATCGCACGCGGAGTGGAAGAGGTGATGCGCGGGCGCAGCGAGCTCGTGATCACCGGCAGCTCGGACGAGGATCCCGTGCGCGAGCGCGAGCTGGCGCTGCAGCTGTGCGAGCGCCGCGTCGACGGGCTGCTGATCGTCCCGAGTGGGGACGATCACAGTTATCTCCTGCCCGAGCTCGAGCTCGGCATGCAGGTCGTCTTCATCGACCGGCTAGCCGAGGGCATCGACGCCGACACCGTGCTGCTCGACAACGTCGGCGGCTCGCGGGCCGGCGTCGAGTATCTGCTCGGGCTCGGGCACAGGCGCATCGCGATGGTCGGCGACGATGTGACGATCTTCACCGCGCGCGAGCGCCGCAGCGGCTTCTGCGAGGCGCTCGCAGCTGCGGGAATAGAGCCGGATCCTGCCCTCGTACGGATCGGCGCGCACGACACGGCGGCGGCGGCGGAGGTCACCCGCGAGCTGCTCGCGCTCCCGAATCCGCCGACCGCGCTCTTCGCCGGGAACAACCGCATCGCCACCGGCGTTCTCCGCGCTCTCGCGTTGACGGGGCGGGAGCTCGCGCTCGTCAGCTTCGACGACCTCGAGCTCGCGGATCTCCTCTCGATGCCGGTGACTGCCATCGCGTACGACGCCGCCGAGCTCGGCCGCTGCGCGGCGCAACTGCTCGCCAGGCGTCTCGACGGCGACACGGGACCGCCGGAGCTGGTCGTGCTGCCGACCACGCTGATTCCGCGCGGGGCGCCCGAGGCGGCCGCCGCATGAGCGCGATCCTCCTGCCGCCGAACCAGCCGAGCCGCTTCTACCGCGGCGGGCCGGCGATTGCCCGCTTCCGGGGCCTGCCGTCCGTGGACGACCACGTCCCGGAGGACTGGGTCGGCTCGACCACCTCGCTGCTCGGCGACGACGCGCGGGGCCGGACCGTCCTCCCGGACGGACGGCTGCTCGTCGATGCGATCGCGGCGGCGCCCGCGGCATTTCTCGGCGAGGAGCACGTCGGGGCTTTCGGGCCGGATCCGGCGATGCTCGTGAAGCTGCTCGACGCGGGGGAGCGGCTGCCCGTGCACGCGCACCCCGACCGGGAGTTCGCACGGGAGAGGCTCGGCGCGCGGTTCGGCAAGTCCGAGGCGTGGCTGATCCTCGCGGCCGACGGCGAGAACGCCTCGCTGCACCTCGGCTTCCGCGAGGACGTCGGCGCCGATGCGCTCGCGGACTGGGTCGTCCGTCAGGACGCGCCGGCCATGCTCGCGGCGCTCAACGAGATCTCGGTCGAGCCCGGCGACTCCGTCTACGTGCCGGCAGGCACGCCGCATGCGATCGGAGAGGGCGTGCTGATGGTCGAGGTGCAGGAGCCGTCGGATCTCGGCGTCATGCTCGAATGGTCGAGCTTCGGCCTCCGCCCCGAGGACGCGACCATGGGGCTCGGCTTCGACGTCGCGCTCGGTTGCGTCCGCCGCACCGCCGTCGGGCCGGAGGAGCTGACGTCGTGGCGGCGCAGCAGCGCGACGGCGCCCGAGACGCGCGCAGGCGCACGCTCGGCGGTGCCCGCGGAGGCGGAAACATTCTTCCGCGCCGAGTGGCTTCGCCCGGACCCGGTCGTCGAGCTCGAGCCCGCGTTCTCGATCCTCGTCGCCGTCGACGGCACCGGCCGGCTGGAGACCGAGGCGGGGAGTCTCGACCTCGCCGCGGGCGAGACGGTGCTCGTCGCGCACGCGGCCGGAGCCGCCATGATCTCCGGCGGCGTCACAGCCATTCGCTGCCTGCCCCCGCGACCGGAGGAGGCGAGCCGCTGATGGCGATCGCGCCGCCCGAATCGCAGCAGCTCGAGCCGGAGACCAACGGCGGGTACGAGCCGCCGCCCCCGTCCGATCAGAGCAGGAAGCAGCGGTTCCTGTACTTCCTCAGCCGCTCATGGCTGTTCGTCTTCCTGCTCCTGCTCGTCCTCTACTTCTGGCTCTCGACTCCGCCCAACACGTTCCTCACGACGTCGAACCTCTCCCAGATCGCGCTCACCACCTCGGAGGTCGTCCTGCTCGCGATCGGCGAGACGTTCGTCATCGTCACCGCCGGTATCGACCTGTCGATCGGCGCGATCCTCTTCTTCGCGGGCGTCGCCGGCGGCGAGGTGATGCTGACGCTGTCCGGGACGAGCCAGCAGACGATCAACGGCCAGTACCCGCACGCGACCCTCGGCATCGCCGTCGGGATCCTCGTCTGCATCCTCTCGGGCCTGGCGTGGGGCGTGTTCAACGGCGTCGTGATCACGCGGCTGCGGCTGCCTCCGATCATCGTGACGCTCGGGACGATGGCGATGGCGTTCGGCTTCGGCGACCTCATCGACGGCGGCTCGTATCTGCCGGCTCCCGTCCCGCCGAGCTTCAGCGCCGGATTCGGCTCCGGGAAGTTCCTCGGCATCTACTACCCGATCTGGGTCGCCGTGCTCATCCTCGGCGCCGCGCATCTCCTCTTCCACCGCGCGCGCTTCGGCCGTTACACGGCTGCGATCGGATCGAACAGCGAGGGAACGCGGCGGACGGGCATCGACGTCGACCGGCACATCATCAAGGTGTACGGGCTCGCAGGTCTGCTCGCCGGCGTTGCCGCGGTGCTCGATCTCGCCATCTTCACGAACACGACGTCCGTCGCGCACCAGACCGACAACCTGAGCGCGATCAGCGCCGTCGTCATCGGCGGCACCAGCGTGTTCGGTGGCGTCGGATCGGTGCTGCTCAGTGCCGTCGGTGCCTTCATCCCGACGGTGCTGCAGAACGGCCTCGTGATCAAGGACGTGCAGCCGTTCTGGCAGGAGGTCGTGGTCGGGGCCACGATCATCATCGCCGTCTACCTCGACCAGGTGCGCCGCAGGCGCATGACCCATTGAGCCGCGGAGGAGGTGCGCGCCTGGACGAGATCGGACTGACCTAGTCGCAAAGAGCGCTCCACCGGGGAGGTGGAGTGAGAAGGGAGCACCACATGTCACGTCGTTTGCTCGCAGTGGTCGTGGCGGTCGCGATCGGCATCGCCGCCGCCGCCTCCACCGCTCAGCGAGGGAGCGCGGCACCTGCACAGAAGCAGGCGCAGACCTACCACTTCACTCTCGTCGCCGGCATCGCCTCCGACGCCTTCTACCTCACGATGAACAAGGGGGCACAGGCGGCGGCGAAGAAGCTCGGCAACGTGAAGGTCTCGTTCACAGGCTCGCCCGCATCTTTCGCGCCGAACACGCAGATCCCGTATCTCAACGGGGCCATCGCGAAGCATCCGGATGCGATCCTGATCGCACCCACCGACAAGACGGCGTTGATCTCGCCGATCCAGCGCGCGATCTCCGCCGGGATCCCGGTCGCGACGGTCGACACCTTCATCACGAAGCCGATCGCGTTCACGAACGTCTCGACGGACAACCTCGCCGGCGGCAGGGCCGCGGCGGACGCGCTCGTCAAGGCGATCGGCGGCTCGGGTGACGTCGCCGCAATCAGCGTCAACCCGGGGATCAGCACCACCGACCAGCGGGCCCAGGGCTTCGCCGCGGAGCTGAAGAAGTATCCGAAGGTGCACTACCTGGGCATCCAGTACTGCAACGACGACCAGACCAAGGCCAGCAACCAGACCTCGGCGCTGCTCGCGGCGCATCCGAACCTCAAGGGCATCTTCGCCATGAACGTCGTCTCCGGCAACGGAGTGACGGCGGCCGTGACGTCCGCCGGCAAGTCGGGCGTCGTGAAGCTCGTCGAGTTCGACGCAGGCCCGCCGCAGGTGCAGGCCCTCAAGGAAGGCACGATCAGTGCGCTCATCGCGCAGTACCCGTACGGGATCGGCTACCAGGCCGTGCAGCTCGCGTACAAGTACGTGACGGGCCAGAAGGCCGGCATCGCCAAGCACTACGGCACCGGCCATGCGACCGTCACCAAGCTGAACGTGAACTCGCCTTCGATCAAGAAGTACCTCTACACGCCGTAACGGCCAGGGGTGGGGGGCGGCCGCTTCGTCCGCCCCCATCGCCCCGTAGAGTCGTGAACCGTGTCCCGGCCCGTCCTCTTCATCGGTGAGACGCTCGTCGACCTGATCTGCGAGCGGCCCGTGGCCGATTGGTCGGAGGCGGACGCGTTCGTCCCGCACTGCGGCGGCGCGCCGACGAACGCGGCAATCGTCGCGGCCCGGTGCGGCGCGGCGGTTGCGATCGGCGGCGGTGTCGGCGACGACCAGTGGGGACGATGGCTCGCTGAGCGGCTGACGGAGGAGCGGGTCGGGCTCGACTGGTGGTCGCGGCTGCCCGGCGTGCAGACCGCCGTGGCGTTCGACGTGATCGACGAGCACGCGGTGCCGGACTTCCTCATCTACGGAGAGGGGATCGAGCCGGCGATGCGTTCGCTGGAGCCGCGGCTCGCCGACGCGATCGGCGCGTGCGCGGCGCTCGAGCTCGGCTCGAACACACTTGTCGGCGAGCGCGAGCGCGAGGTGTGCCGGCGGGCGCGGTCGCTGGCGCTGCGCGACGGCAAGCCGGTGATCGTCGACGTGAACCTCCGGCTCCACCGCTGGCCCGATCCGCAGACCGGCACCGACGTCGTCCGCGAGTTCTGCGAGGACGCGCTGCTCGTGAAGGTGAACGGCGACGAGGCGAGACTGCTCAGCGGCGAGGACGATCCGGCGCGCGCCGCCGAGGCGATCTGCTCGTCGCTCGGCGTGCGGCTGACGGTCGTGACTCTCGGCGCCGACGGCGCGCTTGCGCGCGGCGAGGCGACCGCGGATGCGGCAGGTGTCGCCGCCCCCGTCGTCGACACGACCGGCGCGGGCGATGCGGTGACGGGTGTGCTTGTCGCGGCGCTCGCCGCCGCCGACTTCGAGCCGCAGGCCGCGGCCGACGTGCTCGAGCGCGCGGTCGCGATCGCCGCCGTCTCGACGGAGGCCTACGGCGCCGTCGAGGCGCTGCCGGCGCGGATCGAGCTGTAGCTCGGCGACCCGACCTACGTGTCATGCTCCCGCCGTGGCCGGCAGGCGCTGGGACGATGACGAACGCGGCGAGGGAGTCGCCGACGCCCGCGCGTTCGCACCCGGCGCCGCTGAGCTTGTCGACGCGATGCAGCGCCCCAACTGGGTCGCCGAGGAACCCGAGCTGCATCTCCTTCCTCATCTGCAGCGGTCGTGCGAGTCGCTGCCGCTCGAGCTGGTCGACGCGCGGGTTTCCGAGGACGGGTCGTACGACGTCGAGCTCCGGTGGGCCGGTGAGACCGACCGGATCGGCGAGGTCCGTGCGGCGGTCTTCGCGCTCGTCGGCGGCTTCGCGGAGGTCTACACCTACCTCAGACAGCGGAGAGGTGCCGACGCGGTGGTCTTCGAGGTGGTCACCGGGATCCTCGGGGAGGAGAGCAGCTTCTCTCCGCACGGGCACGCGGTCCGGCTGACCGTCGCCGGCGTTCGCTGAGCGGGCGTCTCAGGCGGTTGCGACGATGGTGATGCCGCCGCGCGCCTTCTGCCTCAGCGTCACGCGTGCCTTGTCGGCGGGGATGCCGAGCGTCTCGGCGACGTCGTCGCGGATCTTCACGGCGAGCGCCTCGCAGAACGCGCCCTCGTTGCGGAAGCGGGCAAGGTAGAGCTTCAGCGACTTCGACTCGATGCAGAGGTCCTGCGGCTGGTACTCGATCGTCGCGACGTAGAAGTCCGGCTGCCCGGTGATCGGGCACACCGCCGTCAGCTCGTCGCTCGTCATCTCGACGCGCGACACGCCCGGATTCGGGAACGTCTCGAGTCCCGCGTAGGCGTCAGAGCCGGCGTGGCCGAGCGCCACGAACTTCGTCGAGTGGCCGGCGGGGTCCATCCCGTCAGTCGAGCTCTACAACCTCGTCGCCGACGCGGATCGTCCCGCCGACGACGATGTCCGCGTTGATGCCGGCGCGGTGGGCGAGCTCCTTGATGATCCCGGGCCGCGTCATCTCCTGAAGGTGCGCGCACGGCTCGCAGAGCTCGACGCCGAGGCACTCGACCTCGCCGACGCGGAAGCGCTTCCCGACGAGACCGTTGAGGTCGACTCCTCGCACCGTCAGCTGCCGTCGCGTCTCCCCGGGCGCGAGTCCGACCGTCTCGACCTCCTCGGCCGCGACGAGCGTGATGGCCTGGCCGGGGCGTGCGCCCTCCTCGTGGAAGTGACGGTCGCCCTCGAGCCCCTTGCCTGCGACCGCGAGCACCGAGTCGACCGTCCAGAGCTCCGGCACCCGGGCTGCCCCGAGATGAATCGCCTCCACCATGCCGCGATCATGCACGACCAAGGGTGGTCTGTGCCTCTGGACCCGAGAACGGCTCCGCCGGAGCGTCTGAAGGCCTTTGACCCCGACCCTGGATCCGACCGCTCCGGACGGCTGCGGCGTTGTACCGACCGGGTCTGGGACGCACCACCGATGCGGCTGCGACGCGAGGCGGCGAGGCTGTGCTCATGGCCGGACAACGCCTCGTGGTGGACGGAAACGAAGCTGCGGCCCTCGTCGCGCACAAGACGAGCGAGGTCGTCGCCATCTACCCGATCACCCCCGCCTCGGCGATGGGCGAGTTCGCGGACGAGTGGTCGTCGAAGGGCAAGCCGAACCTCTGGGGCGACGTCCCGAGGGTCGTGGAGATGCAGTCGGAAGCCGGTGCCGCAGGCGCCGTGCACGGTGCGCTCCAGGCCGGCGCGCTGACGACCACGTTCACGTCGTCGCAGGGTCTGCTCCTGATGCTCCCGGACATGTTCAAGATCGCCGGCGAGCTGACGCCGTTCGTCATGCACGTCGCAGCACGTGCGATCGCGACGCATGCGCTCTCGATCTTCGGCGACCACAGCGACGTCATGGCGGCGCGTGGCACCGGCTTCGCGCTTCTCTGCTCCTCCGACGTGCAGGAGGCGCACGACTTCGCCGCCGTCGCGACGGCCTCGACGCTCCGTGCGCGCATCCCGTTTCTCCACTTCTTCGACGGCTTCCGCACCTCGCACGAGGTGAACGTGATCGAGCCGCTGAGCGACGACGACCTCCGCTCGCTCGTCGACGACGATCTCGTTGCCGCGCATCGCGCGCGCGCACTCACGCCGGACCATCCCGTCATGCGCGGCACGGCGCAGAACCCGGACGTCTTCTTCCAGTCGCGCGAGGCGGCGAACCCGTACTACGCGGCCATACCGGGGATCGTCGCCGCCGAGTTCGAACGAGTCGCCGAGCTGACCGGGCGCCGCTACCGGCTGTTCGACTACGTCGGTGCACCGGACGCAGAGCGCGTCGTGGTGCTGATGGGCTCCGGGGCCGGCACGGTCGAGGAGACCGTCGCGGTGCTCGAGGCACGGGGCGAGAAGGTCGGCGTGCTGAAGGTGCGCCTCTACCGGCCCTTCGACGGCGCCGCGCTCGCGGCCGCTCTGCCGGAGACGGTGCAGGCCCTCGCCATCCTCGACCGGAGCAAGGACCCCGCCGCCGTCGGCGAGCCGCTGTACGAGGACGTCGTCTCGGCGCTGATCGAGCACGACCGCCTCCCCGCACGCGTGCTCGGAGGCCGCTACGGGCTCGGCTCGAAGGAGTTCACGCCCGCGATGGCAGCGGCGGTGTTCGCGGAGCTCGCGGCCGAGCAGCCGAAGCGCCACTTCACCGTCGGGATCGACGACGACGTCTCCAACACGAGCATCTCCTACGACACGTCGTTCGACACCGAGGCGGAAGGCGGCAGGCGCTGCGTCTTCTACGGGCTCGGCTCGGATGGCACCGTCGGCGCCAACAAGAACTCGGCGAAGATCATCGCCGAGTCGACGCCGCTCTTCGCGCAGGCGTACTTCGTCATCGACTCGAAGAAGTCCGGGTCGACGACCATCTCGCACCTGCGCTTCGGGCCGCGGCCGATCCGCTCGTCGTATCTCGTCGAGCACGCGCAGTTCGTCGCGTGCCACAACTTCGACCTGCTTTCGCGGATGGACGTGCTCGGCGTCGCCGAAAACGGCGCGACCTTCCTGCTCAACAGCCCGTACGGGCCCGACGACGTCTGGGACCGGCTGCCGCGGGACGTCCAGCAGACGATCGTCGACAAGCACCTCCGGCTGTACGTCGTCGACGCGAAGAAGGCCGCGCGCGAAGCCGGGCTTCCGGGCCGGACGAACACGATTCTCCAGACGTGCTTCTTCGCTCTCGCCGACGTGCTGCCGCGCAAGCGCGCGATCGGCGCGATCAAGGAGGCGATCGCGAGAACGTACGCGAAGCGCGGCGAGGAGATCGTCCAGCGGAACTTCCGGGCGGTCGATCTCGCCCTCGACTCCCTCCACGAGGTCGACGTGGCACGGAACGTGACGAGCACCGACGGGCACGTCGAGCTCGACGCCGCGACGCCCGATCTGCTGCGCGCGCTGATCAGCGGCGGCGGCGACCGGCTTCCCGTCAGCGCGTTCCCCGTCGACGGCACGTTCGCCGTCGGCACGTCACATTTCGAGAAGCGCAACCTCGCCGACGAGCTGCCGATCTGGGACGAGGCGATCTGCATCGACTGCGCGAAGTGCGCGCTCGTCTGCCCGCACGCCGCGATCCGTATGAAGGTGTACGAGCCGGAGGCGCTCGCCGGCGCACCGGGCGGGTTCCGCTCGAAGGACTGGCGCGCGAAGGACCTGCCGGGGATGCTGATGACGATCCAGGTCTCGCCCGACGACTGCACCGGCTGCGGGATCTGCATCGAGGTCTGTCCCGCGAAGGACAAGGTGAATCCGGAGCACAAGTCGCTCGACTCGCTGCCGAAGCTCGACCACCTCGAGCGGGAGCGCGAGAGCTGGGAGTTCTTCCTCGGTCTCCCGGAGATCGACCGGACGAAGGTGCAGCCGGCGACGGTGAAGGGCTCGCAGATGCTCCAGCCGCTGTTCGAGTTCTCGGGCGCGTGCGCGGGCTGCGGCGAGACGCCGTACCTCAAGCTCCTCAGCCAGCTGTTCGGTGACCGCCTGCTCGTGGCGAACGCGACCGGGTGCTCGTCGATCTACGGCGGGAACCTGCCGACGACTCCGTGGACGACCAACGCGTCGGGCCGCGGGCCCGCGTGGTCGAACTCGCTGTTCGAGGACAACGCCGAGTTCGGCTACGGGATGCGGCTCGCGCTCGACCAGCAGGCGGGCCAGGCACGACGGCTGCTCGGCGAGATGAACGGCGCAGTTCCCGAAGAGCTGCGGCAGGGGATCCTCGAGGCGGACCAGAGCGACGAGGCCGGCGTGATCGCACAGCGCGCGCGCATCGGCGAGCTGCGGGACGTTCTCGACGCGCTCGGGACGCCGGAGGCGAAGCGGCTCGCGTCGTTCGCCGACTCGCTTGCGAAGAAGTCGGTCTGGATCGTCGGCGGCGACGGCTGGGCCTACGACATCGGCTTCGGCGGGCTCGACCACGTGCTCGCCAGCAGCGCCAACGTCAACGTGCTCGTCCTCGACACCGAGGTCTACTCGAACACCGGCGGACAGGCGTCGAAGTCGACGCCGCGCAGCGCAGTAGCGAAGTTCGCCGCGGGCGGCAAGCACACCGCGAAGAAGGATCTCGGCATGATCGCCGCCGGCTACGGCAACGTCTACGTCGCGCAGGTCGCGCTCGGAGCCGACAACCCGCAGACGGTGAAGGCGTTCGCCGAGGCGGAGGCCTACGACGGGCCGTCGCTGATCATCGCGTACAGCCACTGCATCGCCCACGGCATCGAGATGTCGACGGCGATGGCGCACCAGAAGGAGGCCGCGGACTCCGGCTACTGGCCGCTCTACCGCTACGACCCGCGCCTCGCGCACGCGTTCCAGCTCGACTCGCGTCCGCCGAAGATCCCGGTCGCCCAGTTCACGGCGAAGGAGAACCGCTTCTCGATGCTCAAGCGGTCGAACCCGGTGGAAGCCGCCGAGCTCGCCGCCGAGGAGCAGCACGACGTCGACGAGCGCTGGCGCCTCTACGAGCAGCTGGCGACGGTCGACCACGACATCCCCGAAGACTCGTAGCATCCGCTCGCCTCTCAGCTCCCCGAGGGGCCGGAGGCTAACGCAGGCGTAGCCGCGTTAGGCGGAGGCCGGAGGAAGCGGTCCGGGATGGCCGGAGGCCACCACGGGGCGCGCAGGATCGCGAGTCCGCCGGACGTCTCTGCGTGAACGGCGCTCGTCCGTGCGGAGCCGGGACCGCGCTCCCGGCGGAGCGCTCACCGGGCTCGGTCACGCGCGCCCGCGTCAGAGGTTCCGCCGGTACAGAAGAAACCCGAGCGGGAGCACTCCCGCGAGGAGAACCCACGGGGCGAGCGCGATGCGGGCGTACGTCTCGACCTGGCGCTCCGTCCCCGAGTGGCCGACGCCGGCCTGCGCGGCCGCTGCGACGCGGCCGAGCTGCTGCTCGGAGAACTCCTTGCCGCCGAGCAGGCCGGCGAACGAGGCGAGTGCGTCGCCGCTCGTCGGGTCGGCGCGGTAGTTCGGGTCCGGCCGGCCGTGCTTGAAGATCCGCTCTCCCGGGTTCCACACGTGCACGAACAACGCCGTCAATCCCGCGACGTGGCCGACCTGGTAGCGCAGCGTGGGCGGGAGCCTGCTGGACTCGCCGTCGGTGAAGACGACGACCAGCCGGTGCCGGGTCGAGGTCGCGAAGAAGTGCGACTGGAGGACGGGGACGAGCGCCTCGAGCGTCGTTGCCCGGCCGGTGTAGGCCTGACTCGGCGGTGGGCTGTCCACTCCGACCGACGCGGCGAGCGTGCGTGAGAACAGCGCCGGGTCGGTCGTCGGCATCAGCTCCGGCAGGGCGCGGTCGGTCATCGACGCGATGCCGACGGGGACGTCGGTCAGCCGGTTGCGCAACTGAAGCGCCTCCCGCTTCGCGCGCTCGAGGCGGGACAGCTGACCCGGCGCCGACCGCGCGCTCATCGAGAGCGACGTGTCGATGATGAAGAAGGCCTCCGCGTCGGCCCGCTCGCGGAGGAACGTCTTGTGGACGACGATCGGCTGCGCGGCTGCGATGCCGACGAGCGCGGGGAGGAGGACGAGAGCGACGACGACGGGCACGATCGCGCGACGTCCCGGCCCGGCGACTGTGAACAGCCGGCGGATCCGCGCCGTGCGCCGCTCCGTCGCGGCGAGCGCAACGAGCGGTATCGCCGCGGCGACCGCGAACAGCAATCCGAGCGGCGTCAGGAACGAGACGCCGAACATCAGTAGCCGGTGCCGCCCTTGCTGACGCCGTGGCCGCGGCCGAAGCCGTAGCCGCCGCGCGCGTCGCGTCCGATCCTCGACTTGCCCGGCTTCTGCAGCAGCAGCAGGAGCTGGAGGTTCTGCTTCGCGTCGAAGTTCGTCGGGTTGATCGAGATCGCCTGCTGGAAGTACGACGCGGCACGCTTGAGGGTCTGCGCCTGTGCCTGCGGATCGGAGACGAGCGGACTCGTGACGACGACGACGCCGAGCAGGTTCGCCGCCGCCGAGCGTTCGACCGCGGTCCGCGCCGAGTCGACGATGCTCTGCAGGTCCTCCTGCGCCTGCGCGCGCGTCGTCGGCAGGTCCTGCCGCGTCTCCGGGTCGGAGCCGACGCGGCTGAACCAGAAGAGCTGGACCGCGCGGCGGTAGGTCACCGCGTCGCCGAGGCCGAGGAGGTGCAGTGCCGGGTCCCCGGGCAGCGTCGTCTTTGGCCGCCAGAGCGAGCGGTGCGAGTGCATCGCGCGGAAGCGGACGTCGTCGCGTTTGATCGTCGTCTGCCACGTGTGCACGTCGATCGCCAGCAGCACGAGCACCGCTGCGAGCCCTGCGCAGCAGACGGCCGCGACGACGGCCCAGTGGCGGCGCAGGAACCTCCTCACGCCGGCGCTCCGACGGCGAGACGTCCGTTCAGCCGTTCGTTGCCGGCGAGGAGAAGGACGAGGAGCAATCCGAGCGCGAGCAGCGCCCACGGCGCCGACGCGGCGATCGCCTCCTGGTGCTGCTTCGCGGTATGCGTGAATGCGCTCGGGTTGACGAAGGCTCTGTCGCCGAAGAGCGTGGCGAAGAAGCGCTTGTTCGTCGGGTCTGCGAACAGCGGCACGATCCGGACCGGGATGTGTGCGCGCTTCAGCGCGAGCGCCTCGGCGACGACGGCCGGTTGATCGCCTGCCGCGTCGTCGAGGTCGCTGATGATCAGGATCGCGCCGTGTGTGACTCCCGCTGCGCGCAGCGCGCGCTGCGCCGTCACGAGCCCGGCCGAGATCCGCGTGCCTCCGCTGAACTCGTCCCAGGGGCTCTGGGAGAAGATCGGGCTCCCGTGCGAGTACGTCGTCGGGACGAAGAACGGGATGAACTGGCTCAGCGCCGTCGGCGGCGAGTTCGGCGGAAGCAGCTCGTAGGCGGTGTCGGAGAACATGACGAGCCCGATCGCCTGGTTGGCGGCGACGATTCCCTTCAGCGTCGTGGCCACGCGCGCGTAGACGGGGCCGGCGATGCTCGCCGACATGTCCAGGGCGACGACGCCGGTGGTCGCTCCCTCCGGCAGCACCGCCGCGCGCCCGGATCCGGCGGAGCGCGCCGCGACCACGGTGACGGCGAGCGTTCCCGCGAGCGCGGTTGCGAGCGCGAGGCGAAGCAGCGACGTGCGGCCGGCGGGCCGCTCCACCCGGCCGAGATCGGCGAGCGGCGTCGCGCCGCGCCGGTGGATCGACGGGAGCCTCATACGTCTTCGTCCGCGGCGGCAGTCGCGACGTGCCCCTGCTCGTGCGCCTGTTGCGAGAACGAGTCGAACTCCTCGCTCTCCGGCCCGCGCGACGACCAGGCGAGCTCGCGCGCCTTCTCCGTCAGCTCGTCGATCCCGGCGACCTCGGTGCCGAGCTCGTCGGCGACGCGCTCGAGCGCCTTCCGCTGCAGTGTCTCGTCGTCGTGCTGCCGCGCCCACGTGAGCAAGACGAGAGCCCGTTCGAGCGGCGTCGCGGTGGCGGACAGCGTCGGCCCCGACACGCGCTGCGGCCGCATGGACAGCGTCCACCGTCCGGCGAGGAGGAGCGCCGCGGCGCCGAGCACGGCTGCGAAGGAGAGGGAGAGCCAGTAGAGGAGCCCCGGCCGGACGCGGTACGTCGGCGCGGCGAGCGGTGTGAAATGCGCGCGCCACGGGAGTCCGAGCTTGCGCCCGATCGTCGAGAGCGCGCCCGGGCTGAGCTGCGAGAGCGCCATGACCGACGGCCAGCGCGTCGTGATCCCGTACGACTTCTTGCCGCCGGCCGTGAGGTAGTCGACGTGCGCGAGCGGGAAGTGGAAGACGTGCGCCGTGTCGCTCGGCGGGTACCGGGGGACGCACGGTGCGCTGAGGCAGCGCAGCGTCCACGTCCACGTGATCTGCTCGAAGCGGCCGCTGCCGAGCCGCAGCACCGTCGGCGCGCGAACCGGCCGGTATGGGCGGAAGCTCGCCGTCACCCGGAGCCGCGCTGGATCGACCCACTTCGTGTCGGCGACGACCGCGATGCTCGCCGTGACGGGATCGCCGAACAGGTGCACCGGCGGCGTCAGCGTCGTATACGCCTTGAACGGGACGCCGTCGCCGATGGACGAGCCGGACGGCAGCGGCGGCAGCGTCGCCGCGGCCGGAGCGGCTGCGGCGAGCGCGACGGCGGCGACGACGAACAGCCCGCGCCTCATGCGACGAGGCCCCGCGCGAGCACCCGCATGTCCGCCCAGCGGAGGAATGCGCTGAGCACCGCCGCCGGCGCGTGATCGTGCACGGCCACCGGCTCGAGCCCGAGCGCCCGGAAGGTGCGGACGAGCCCGTCCCAGCGGACCTCGTTGTGCTCGCGCAGCAGCGCCACTTCGGTGCTCGTGAGGAACACCGGCGTGACCCGTCCGGTCCGGGGATCGGCGTAGGGGATGGAGACGCCGCCGACGTCGGGGAACGTCCGCTCCCACACGGGGTCCTGGACGACGACCGGCACGAGCTCCCAGCGGTGCTCGAGCGCCCGCTGCCAGATCCGCTCGTCCGGAGGCACGAGGAAGTCGGAGACGACGAAGACGAACGTCTGCGTGGGCAGGTCGCGGCGGTGCTCGCCGAGGAACTCGAGCCCGCGCGACACCGTGTCCGCGGGAGCGCGGAACGGCCGCTCGAAGGTGTGCGGCTCGGCGCGGTGTTCCGTCCTCGGAGGGCGCCAATAGGGATCACCGGTTGCGAAGTCGACGTAGCCGGTCAGGCTGCGCGCCGCCGTTCCGCTTGCGCCGATCAGCTCGATCGCGGTGAGCAGTGCCTTCGGCTTGTCCAGCGTCCGCAGGGGCGACGCCTCGATCCCGAGCGACGGCCGGCGGTCGCAGACGACGATCACCCGCGGCGCCTCGTCCGCGAAGCGCTCGCGGACGATGAACTCGTCGTCGGCGCGGGCTGCGGACAGGCGGGCCGACGCGGCCCAGTCCATCCACCCGACGTCGTCGCCGGGCCGGTACTGCCGTGAGCTGGCGACGTCGGAGCCGACACCGCGCCGCGCGCTCCGGACGCCGCCGAAGGCGAGGCCGATCACCCGCCGTCGCGGGATCAGCGGGAAGACGGCCCGCGACACGCCTTACGCCACTGCCGCCGGAACGTCGAGGTCGATGTCGAATCCGGGTTTCGGTGCGAGCTCGAAGCAGCGGTCGCGCACCTCGACGCTCGACACCTCCCAGCCCTTGTCGCGGACGTCTGCCAGGAAGCTCGGACGGAAGAGGATGCGGTGCAGGAGCACCGGGACGAAGAGCCGCTCGACATCCTCCGGCGTCACGTAGCGGCGGCCGTGCAGCACTGCCCACGCGCGCGCGGCGCGGTTGAGCGCGAGCGTGCCGCGGACCGAGCTGCCGATGGCGACGATGTCGAGCCGGCGGGTGGCGCGGACGAGGTCGACGACCCAGCGGGCGACGGCCTCGTGGACGAACGCTCCGCCGACGGCGGCGCGCATCAGCGCGATCTCGTCGAGCCCGATCACCGGCTTCAGCCGCGTGAGCGGATGGGTGCCGAGCTGCTCGTCGACGATGCGGAGCTCGTCCTCCGCCTCCGGGTACCCGAGGGCTGTGCGCACGAAGAAGCGGTCGAGCTGTGCCTCCGGGAGCGGGAACGTCCCCTCGTACTCGATCGGGTTCTGCGTGGCCATGACGAGGAACGGGTCGGCGAGCTTGCGCGTCTCTCCGTCGACGGTCACCTGCTGCTCGGCCATCGCCTCGAGCAGCGCCGACTGCGTCTTCGGCATCGCGCGGTTGATCTCGTCCACGAGCACGACGTTCGCGAAGATGGGGCCCGGCCGGAACTCGAAGTCGCGTTCGCGCTGGTTGAAGATCGAGAGCCCGGTGACGTCGGTCGGCTGGAGGTCAGGCGTGCACTGGATGCGGGTCGAGTGCGCGCCCTCGATCGACTGCGCGATCGCGCGCGCGAGCACCGTCTTCGCGGTGCCGGGGACGTCCTCGAGCAGCGCGTGGCCGCCGCACATCAGCGCCGCGACGACGAGGGTGATCTGGTCCCGCTTTCCGTGGACGACGGTCTCGATGTTGTCGAGGAAACGCTCGGCAACATCGGCCGCTTGCCCCAGCTGATCTGATCCCACGCACGACCTCCGCCCGGGAGAGTAGCCGCAACCCGCCGTTCCTTCGGGTTAGACGACGGAATCGGATTCCGGTCAGTGACCGGAGATACGTATTCGGGATGCTTATGCCTCGGGCCAGGCCTGCCTGGGCTAGTCGATCTTGAACGCAGCGTGCTTGATCTGCGTGTACTCCTCCATGGAGTAGATCGACATGTCCTTGCCGTAGCCGGACTGCTTGTAGCCGCCGTGCGGCATCTCCGACGTGATCGGGAGCAGGTGGTCGTTCACCCAGACCGTCCCGAACTGGAGCCGCCGCACCGCGTTCATGGCGCGGCCGACGTCGCGCGTCCACACGGAGGAGGCGAGCCCGTAGCGGACGTCGTTCGCCCAGCGGATCGCCTCGTCGTCGTCGGCGAATCGCTGCACCGTCACGACCGGCCCGAAGACCTCGTCCTGGACGATCTCGTCCGTCTGCTTCACGTCCGTGACGATCGTCGGCTGGACGAAGAAGCCCTTGCTGCTTCCGTTCGTCCCGCCGCCGGTGAGAATCGTCGCGCCCTTCGCCCGCTCGAGGAAGCCGAGGATTCGCTCCTGCTGGGCCTTCGAGATCACGGAGCCCATCTCGATCTCGTCGCTCTCCATCGGGTCGCCGACCTTCAGCGACTCGACCTGCGGCACGAGCTCCTCGAGCAGCTTGTCGTAGATCTTCGGGCCGGCGATCACGCGCGAGCCGGCGGTGCAGTCCTGGCCGGAGTTCCAGTAGCCGGCGAGCCGGATGCCCTCGGCGACCGCCTTCGGATCGGCGTCGTCGAAGACGACCATCGGCGCCTTGCCGCCGAGCTCGAGGTGGACGCGCTTCAGCGTGTCCGCCGCGTTCCTCGCGATCGCCCTGCCGGTCGAGACGTCTCCGGTGAGCGAGACGAGCCGCACGTCGGGATGCGCCACGAGCCGCTCGCCGACGGGGACGCCGTCGCCGGTGACGACCTGAAGGACGCCGGCCGGGATCACGTCCTGCGCGAGCTGGACGAACCGCAGCAGCGACAGCGGCGTCTGCTCCGACGGCTTGAGGATCTGGACGTTGCCGGCGGCGAGCGCCGGGCCCATCTTCCAGACCGCCATCATCAGCGGGTAGTTCCACGGGCAGATGCCGGCGACGATGCCGAGCGGCTCGCGCCGGATCATCGACGTGTAGCCCTTGATGTACTCGCCGGCCGACTGGCCCTCGAGGTGCCGCGCCGCGCCGGCGAAGAAGCGGAGGTTGTCCGAGGAGAACGGCATCTCGTCGCGCGACGCCATCAGCGGCTTGCCGACGTTCAGCGACTCGAGCTGCGCCAGCTCCTCCGCGTGCTCGTCCATCACGTCGGCGAGCTTGTGCAGCAGCTCGGAGCGCTCCTTCGGCGTCGCGTCGAGCCACTCGGGGAGCGCCTTCTTGGCCGCCTCGACCGCGCGGTCGACGTCGTCGGCGCTGCAGCTCGGCACGGCCGCGATCGTCTCGCCGGTCGCCGGGTTGACGACCTCCATCGTCTCGCCGGAGGCCGCGTCGACCCATTCGCCGCCGACGAAGTTCTTGTAGGACGTTGTCGTAGCGCTCATCTCTGTGCCTCCCGTTTCAGACCGCTGTGACCTGAGCCGACTCGACCGCCTCCGTGACGTTCACCGCGCCCCGGCGGAGCACGCCGGTGTCGCGCATCAGTCGCTGCGCGAGCATGACGGGGATCACCGTCAGGAGGATCATTGCGAATGCGATGGCATTGACGACGGGGAGCTGCTGCCCCAGCCGGATGTAGCCGAAGATGAGGAGGGGGAGCGTGTTCTGGGCGCCCGCCGTGAAGTACGTGACGACGATCTCGTCGAACGACAGCGCGAACGCGAGCAGCCCGCCCGCGACGAGGGCCGTCGACAGCACCGGCCAGATAACGAACCGGAACGTCTGGAGCCCGTCCGCGCCGAGGTCCTGCGACGCCTCGATCAGCGACGGCGAGGAGCGCCGGAGCCGCGCCAGCACGTTGTTGTAGACGATGACGATGCAGAACGTCGCGTGCCCGATCACGATCGTCCACAGCGACAGGTTGATGTGGCCGAAGATGAAGAACGTGTTCAGCGCCATGCCGGTGACGATCCCGGGCAGCGCGATCGGCAGGACGAGCAGGAACGTGATCGACTCGCGGCCGAAGAAGCGGAAGCGGGCGAGCGCGAACGCGGCCATGGAGCCGAGCACGATGGCGACCGACGTGGCGAGAACCGCGGCCTGAACGGACAGCCAGATGGCGCTGCGGACGTCCGGGGAGTTCCACGCGACGGAGAACCACTTCGTCGTGAAGCTCGTGATCGGCCAGCTCTGCACGTTCGACGCGTTGAAGGCGTAGACCATGATCAGCACGAGCGGGACCCAGAGGAAGAGCATGACGAGCGTCGTCCAGACCACGAGACCGATGCGGGTCGTCTTTCCCTCCATCACATCGCCTCGAACGCGCCGAGCCGGCGCGCGATCACGAGGTAGACGCCCATCACCGCGAGCGGGATCGCCGCCATCGCCGCGGCGAACGGGACGTTGTTCGAGATGCCGACGGAGTCGTAGACGACGTTGCCGATGAACTGCGAGCTCGCCCCGCCGGCGAGCAGCGGCGTCACGTAGTCGCCGAGCGTCAGCGCGAACGTGAAGATCGAGCCGGCGACGACACCCGGCAGGGCGAGCGGCAGGATCACCCGGCGAAACGTCATGAATCCGCTCGCGCCGAGGTCGCGCGACGCCTCGACGTACGACTCCGGGATCCGCTCGAGCGCGCCGTACACGGGCAGCACCATGAACGGGAGCCACACGTACGTGAAGATGATCCATACGGCCCAGTTCGTGTATGCGAGGTGCTGCGGCGGCAGGCCGAGCTTCTCGAGCCACCAGTTGAGGACGCCGTCGGTGTTGAGGATCAGCCGCCAGATGTAGACGCGGATCAGGTAGCTCGACCAGAGCGGCAGCAGCATCGCCACGAACAGGAACGCGCGCGTGCGTGGGCGCGAGATCCGCGCCATGAAGTACGCGAGCGGGAACGCGAGGACCGCGTCGGCGATCGTCACGGCTGCCGCGATCCCGATCGTCCGGACGATGATCGTGCGGTACGCGCTCGACTGGAAGATCGTCTGGTAGTTGCTGAACGTCCAGATGTGTTCGATCTCCGTCGTGAACGGATTGACCGTCCAGAACGACGAGACGAAGAGCGCCCCGAGCGACGCGAGGTAGACAAGCCCGAACGCCAGCAGCGGCGGGAGCAGCAGCAGCAGCGCCTTCGCCCAGCGGTGCCGCCAGAAGAACGAGGAAAGGCGGAGGCGGGCTCCCCGTACTCGAGAGCCCGCCCCCGGTGTCAGATCAGCAGCGCGAACGGACAGGGCTCAGCCCTTCATCTGCGTCCATGCTTGCTGCCATTGCGTGTAGTCCATGCAGTCGTTCTTGCCGTTGCCGCACGCGGCCACCGGCGTCTTCCAGAACTTGATCGAGTTGAAGTAGCTCGCCGACGCGCCGCAGTGGTACTGCGCGGCTGAGCCGGGGGAGAGCTTGTTCATGATCGGGCACGCCTTCACGTTCGCCGGCGTCTCCCCGAAG
>Ga0265338_10000704_pt1 | contig 57256 bp, 45 predicted proteins | sample 42126metaG_FD_193579 | JGI IMG/M metagenome (GOLD analysis project Ga0265338, IMG submission 193579) | Rhizosphere microbial communities from Carex aquatilis grown in University of Washington, Seatle, WA, United States - 4-21-26 metaG | ecosystem: Host-associated > Plants > Roots > Rhizosphere... | reverse complement strand
CTCCGCCTGGTATCCCGTAAACAAGACCGTGGTCGTGGGGTCGGCCAAATGGTGCAAAAGGTGATAAACGATTCGGCCGCCGTTCGCCATTCCACTCCCCGCAATAATCACCATCGGCCCCTTTTGCGAGTTCAGAGCGCGAGACTGTTCGCCGTCGCGCACGAAAGTGACGTTTTCCGGATGCAACGGCTTGCCACCATGATCGACCCGAATTTTCATGTCGCAGTCATGCTCTTCCTGGGCGCTGGCATAGACTCCCGTCGTAGAGGTCGCCATGGGGCTGTCGATATAAATTGGAATCCGAGGCAGCTTCTTCTGCTCTTCCAGATCATTGATGAAATAAAGTAGTTCCTGGGTTCGACCGATAGCGAAACTGGGGACAAGCACTACTCCGCCCTGCTCATACGCCTTGTTGAAAATGGCCGCGATCTTTCCTTCGGTGTCCTCATGAGCATGGAGCCGGTCTCCGTAAGTGCTCTCAATCACGAGATACTCGGCGTACTCCACCGTTGTGGGGTCCTTGATGATCGGGGTGTTGTACCGGCCCAAATCGCCCGACATGAGGATGCGCTCCCCGTTCTCAAAGTAAATCTCCGCGAAGCCGGATCCAAGGATGTGACCGGCCGGCATGAATTGGAACTTTGCCTTTCCGGGCAAATCTTGAAGCTGGTAGTAGTGAATCGGTTTGAAGAGCTTGAGGCAACGATAGGCGTCCGACTCCGTGTAAAGCGGCAATGGCGGCTTGTGTTTGGTGAGGCCGTGTCGATTGGCAAACCTCGCATCCTCCTCCTGAAGGCGACCCGAGTCCGGAAGGCTGATCCTGGACAATTCGGTCGTTGCCTTGGTCGCGTAAATCGGGCCTGCGTAACCGTCTCTCACGAGCTTTGGCAGATATCCGATGTGATCGAGGTGGGCGTGGGTGATCACGATCGCTTCAATGTCTTTCGGATCGATCGGAAGTGGCTGCCAGTTTCGCGCTCGAAGGTCGGCGCCGCCCTGAAACAGCCCGCAATCCACCAAAACCTTATGTCCGTCGAGCGTGAGGAGATGCTTGGAGCCGGTAACGGTTTCCGCCGCCCCCAAGAACGTGATCTTCTGACCCATGAGGGCCATTATGCTATAGATCGAAATTTTCCGCAACAAAACCTGGCAAATCCACTGGGCGCCAAATCTACTTATCCTTTTCACATTCGCCGATTTGATAAATGCGGGGGAATCCAAATGATTGGCATCATCGTGTATCTGTTGGCTGCTTTAGTGGTCTCTTTCTTGTTGACCGTGATCTACGTTATGATGCGGCCCGTAAACTCGCGTGACGAACTGAAGTCGTGGCGCGTGCTCCTTGTTTTCTACGTTTTGGCGATCACTGGCCCGTACGGCTATGCCGAGGTCATGACACGCCTTGTTGGTGGAAGCATGAAGCCCGCGGTGACGGCTGCCCTCGATGACGCGGAAGTCGGTGGCGACCTCAAATACTACAAAGTCATTTTGTACAACGGCTCGACCGCCCGCGTGATTGCGGTTACGGAAGGTACAGCCGATTGGGGCGGCACGGACAAGCCCGTGGTAGCGATGACGCTGCTTAAGAATGGGAACGACTGGAAGGTTGACAGCTACCGGATCATCAGTTCCTTCAAATCCGGTCAAGACGGATTCACGTTTCCGCCGTTCTTTTAGCCCAGATACTTCTTGATCGCTTCTAGTGTAGCGTGGCTCACGTGGTGCTCCATTCCCTCCGCGTCGTATTCGGCGATCTCGTCTGGGACGCCGATGCGCTTCAGCAAGGCAACCATTAGCCGGTGGCGTTCGCGAGAACTGGCAGCCAGCTTCTTCCCCTTTTCCGTTAGAAAGACGCTCCGGTACGGCTTTGCCACCACATAGCCGTCCCGGGCAAGCCGCTGAAGGGTTTTGGATACGGTGACGTGGCTTACTCCCAGCATTTTGGAAATATCCGCCCCGCGGGCTTCTCCAGTCGTTTCGCGAAGCTCATCGATCAACTCGGCATAGTCCGCGGCAGTCTCCAAAGCGTGGTCCTGCCGAGTTTGCACGAATCGGCCGACGCCAACCGAACTTGATTCAACCATGTCGGCACTTATTGTACCCATGCTTACAGAATGTTAAATGAGGTTACAGATTTGGCGCTGCTTGTCAAATGCGCGTCAGACTTGTCGGGCCAGTGTGACGCTTACCCTTACCTCCGTAAATGCTCCTTCGACCATTGCGCAATCTTATCCAGAGCGCCCTTGTCCGTGTCGCCAGTGAGGCCAGGATCGAGCGGCGATGTTGGATGCTTGAGGCAGTGTGAGGCGCCCTTCACCAGAAACAGTTCACCATGGCCTTTTGGGATCGCGGCCATCAGTGCCGGCGCGTCACGCTCGGCCGATACTTGCACGTCTTTCTCGCCTTGTACAACCAGCACCGGTCCGGCATAAGCGGCGGCCGCCTTGGTGGGGTCAAAGAGAAGTTGGTCGTGCAGGTATTTGTTGAGATAGCCTGGAAAAACGGGCTTCAACTCGGCTGGAACGTCTGAAGGCACCTTGCCTGTCGTCTTGATTTCGCCCACCACGCGCTCCGCTCCGGCTACAAGCCGCGTAAGCGTCTCTTTGTCCGTGAACTGCGCCCCATAGCCTTGCCTGATTTGCTCGATGATGACGGTGCCGATATCCCGGCCACAGGTCGAGACGAGAACCAACGCCGAAGGATCCACATCCTTGGCGATCGCTAACGCGATTGCGCCCCCTTCGCTGTGACCGAGGATTCCAACATTCTTTGGGTCGACACCTTGTTGGCTCTTCAAGGAGTTGAACGCCGCTTCCGCGTCGCCAAGAAACGCCTGCCAACTGAAGAAGTCGTCGAGGCCCGCAACGTCTTTTGGGAAGGATGCCTTGTAGCTCGCTGCAACTGCTCGTTTATCAAACCGTAAGCTCGCCACGCCCTCCTTGGCGAGGCGCCCCGCGATGTCCTTCAAGACGTTCATCTGGTAGCCTGCCTGGTTCCCATCGCGATCGGTGGGCCCACTGCCCGGCAACAGTAGAAGGGCTGGAAATGGGCCCTTGCCATCTGGCCTGAGCAACGTGCCTTTAAGAGTGAGCCCACCAACTCCCTGAAATTCGACTTCGGTTGCCGAGGACTCCTTCTGTTTAACCCCGCCCGCCCCCACCATGGCCTCGCCACGAGCGATGCATCCACTTGCCAACAGGCAAACGGCCAACAAACCTAGAAGGATTAGATATTTAGACATGTTTCTAATTATACACCAATTTCGCGATGGCGGGCATGTGGGAATAGCTGGTCTAACGGAATCGGACTGGAGCCCTCTTACCTTCTGGCGATCTGAATCAAATCCCGCGGCGGCCGAAAATTGACGTCTTCCTTGACCGTCTCGAGAACCTCCACCGGAACTTCGGGATGGTTCTCTAGCAGCCTTCCAATAACCTCTTGGACAAGGTGTTCTGGCGTCGAGGCGCCGCTTGATACGCCGATCGTCGTTCGCTCACGCCATTCGGGCTTGACGCCGTCGGCGGTTAACAACAGGTGGGATTCCACGCCGAGAGACTCGGCTACTTCCCGCAGACGGTTGCTATTCGAAGATGTGGTCGATCCGACGATGAGAACCAAATCGCATTTGGCCGCGAGTTCCCGAATTGCCGATTGCCGGTTCGTGGTCGCGTAGCAGATATCTTCTTTCTTCGGCGTTTCGAGTCTGGGGATTCGGCGCTTGAGAACGTCCAAAGTCCGCTGAACCTCGTCTACGCTCAGGGTCGTTTGGGTTAAAACGGCAACTTTTTCGTCGATCGGTAGTTCGAGCAGCTCGGCGTCTTCCGGCGTCTCAACCAGGACCATGCGCTCCGGCGCCTCACCCATCGTCCCCTCTGCCTCCACATGGCCGGCATGGCCGATGTAGATCATGAAATATCCCTTTTGGGCGAAATGGCGCGCCTCGTTGTGCACCTTGGTGACAAGCGGACAAGTGGCGTCGATAACCTGAAGGCTCTTTACCGCCGACTCGCGCCGGACCTCGGGCGACACGCCGTGGGCAGAGAAAACAACTGGCATCCCTTCGGGAATGTCGTCGATATCCTCAACGAACACCACGCCGCGCTTCTCGAAACTTCGCACGACCCACTCGTTGTGAACGATAGCATGGCGGACATAGACGGGGGCCCCATATTTCTTGAGCGCGAGATCAACAATCTCGATCGCGTAAGCGACCCCAGCGCAAAAGCCGCGCGGGGCGGCAAGCAGAATGCGCTCCATGAGTGGAGTCTACCGGGATGGCGGGGCCTTGGGCCTTGGGCATTGGGCATTGGGCATTGAGCTTTTGAGGTTGGGCCCTTGGGCTTTGAGCTTTGGGCATTGAGCTTTTGGGCGTTGGGCTTGGGAATTGAGATTTTGGCATTGAGCTTTGGGCTTTGGGCTTGGGCTCTAGGCTCGCAACGGAGCACTCCGAAACGGCTCTACCCACCCTAACCACCAACACCACAAACCCCTAAGGCCCAATGCGCCAACCGTCTCGGACTTCTTCTCGGTGTCCCGACGTCGAGACCTTGCGGCGGATGCGCTCGTCGGGACCTGCATAGGACAAGTGATGGACGATGTCATACGAGGCGTCCAGCAAGAGTTGGCTTCCGGATTGCTGGAAGCAGGGCACGGAATATTGTATTCTGCACTGGATTGCAGCGCGACAGAACCCTGATAACCACTTCCTCGATTTCAATCCCTGCTATGATTGTTGCGACTTGCAACCGGATGCAGCAGGAAAGTGCAAGAGCGAATGTGACCATCAGGAAGATGAGCCAGACGAGGACGCCTTTGTCGACGCCCTCTTGAGAATCGCTGCACGTAGCAAAATAGTTGGACCCGAGGACGGTGGTAACGCACATACTTACGAGCCCTCGGAGTTTGAGGGAGTGCTTTGGCGGACTTCACCAAATGGATACAAGGTATTAGTCCCCATATATGGTGGGGGTGATGTTGAAGATCTATTTTAAGTGGGCAGTTGTGCCCATCTCATTTTTTTGCATTCTTTCGCTCCTATCTTGTGGGAACCACAAAACGGGCTCCGGGCAATACCCAGGGCTTGATAACGTTTTCATCGAAAGGGCCACGCCCCAACAGTTAGACGCTGCAATTAGAGCCGGAAAGGACCCTAACGCTGCGTATCTATCCAATGGCGTACCAAACGATATGGGAGCTCAGGCCATCTTTGCCACGGTGAATTCGAACAGGCCTAACCTTATCCGAGTGCTCCTGGCCCACGGCGCAGACATCAACTCCAGGGACGCCCACGGGCGAACCCCACTAATTACAGCCGCGATATCAGGAAATCTCATAATGCTAGGGTCTTTGCTAGAAAATGGCGCAAATCCCAACGTGGTTTCGCCCAAGTGGGGTAGCGCCCTACATGCGGTGAGGCACTCGTCCTGGGTTGCATCCGAGACGAGAGGTGGGCTATCACAGCTGGAGGCCGTGCTGAAGCACTACGGCGCAACCGATATTCCACCGGCGGCTCCAGCCGCTCCCTGAAGCTGGCCCGTCTTAACAATGTGTTGTCTTTTGGGGACTTAAGCTTTTCGACGATGGCGGGTTCGCTAAACTTGACCGCGCCTTTCGCGGCGGTGACGACTTAAAATTACAACACGACGAACGTCGACGTGGGCACGATCAACTACCGGCGATGTCCCAAAAATAGTTGAAGGTCGATGCTGAGACATCGAAAAGGCGGTCTTCCTCTTTAGAGATCAAACTACAGACCAGTTGGATCGATCGGTATCGACGAGGACGGCAAGAAGCATTTCCTGGGCCTTGCGATGCGTGTGCATATTCCGACGCAAAACGAACACCCGTGTATTGCTCAAGATAATGTGAGACGGATTTGTATTGCTCAAGTGTATTACTCAAGATCATCTCAGACAGTCAAGGTTCAACTAGAAAACGTTCACCTCCCGAGGAGATCAGAATGGATCATGGCGGAAAGAGGAATGGGAAGACACTTGACGCCGCAGGAAAAGCTGCGGATTATCAACGTAGTTCGATCTGGCGGGGAGCCGGTGAGCCGAGTATGCAGGCGTCACGGGATTGCGCCCGCGCGGCCCAACGCCCAAGGCCAAGCCGTCGCCTCTACCCTCTACCCTCTACCCTCTACCCTCAACCTCTACCCTCAACCTCTACCCTGGACCGTATTATGATCGCCCCCGCTTCGCGCGCTACGACCGGCATCGGCGGAAGCATTTTTGCAACCTCAACTTCGCATTCCCTCACAGAATCGAACCGTGCCAAGATTCCATCGGCGACGACCCTGGCCAACCGCTCCACTGTCGCATATTGCTTAGCAGTTCCAAGGTTGAGAATCAGCGCAGCCAAAGAGCCGTAGTCCACCGTGTCACCCAATTCGTCCGTCTCATCGGCCACGCCGTCGACTTGCAACCTCGCCGTGGCCCGATATCGATGGCCAATCGCTTGCTCTTGGGAAGTGACGCCATGGTAGCCGTAGAACTCTAGATCTTTGACGAAGACTTCGAACATCAACTCATTCTGTCTTACTCAACGACTCAAAGCCTCAACGACTCAAGACTCAACGACTCAACGACTCAAAGACTCAAAGACTCAATGCCTCAACCTCTCAACGACTCAAAGACTCAAAGACTCAGTTCCGTGATATACTTACTTCTTGACTTTGCGAAGCCATACGGGCGGCAAGTGCCGCCTTTTTTATTTCGCGAGGTTAGGTCGAAGCTATGGACATACTGCAGCAGCTCAATCAAATCGCGGTCGAAAAAGACGTATCTCCCGAAGAGCTCTTGCGAGAAATTGAGGAGTCCATCGCCGTCGCCTACAAGAAGTTTCTAGGCACATCCTGCGAAGTAGCCGTTCATATCGACCCCAAAGAGGGTTGGACCATGTATCTGCAGCGTGAAGTCGTGGGCATTGTCGGTGACCCTCGGGTACAGATATCGCTCGTCGAAGCCCGAAAGCGAAAAGCTGACGCGGAAATCGGCGACTTCATGGAAAAGAAGATCGACCCGAACGATTTCGGCAGAATCGCGGCCCAAACCTTCAAGCAAGTCCTTAGCCAGAAGCTAAGAGAAGCAGAGACGCGCCAAATTCACGACGTGTTTCACGAGCGGATGGGCGAAGTCGTTTCAGGCACCGTCTCCCGCAAAGAGGGCCAGAGCGTATTTATTCAGGTCAACAAGGTTGAAACCGAGTTGCCCAAACGTGAGCAAGTTCCAACCGAGCCTTATCGCCCCAACGACCGCCTTCGCGTTTACGTTCTTCGAGTGGACGACAGCACCAAACGGCTCCGCGTTCTCGTCAGCCGAACCCACCCTAATCTGCTTCGAAAACTGTTCGAACTCGAAGTGCCCGAAATCGCCCAAGGCGTCGTCGTCATCAAAAGCGTTGCCCGCGAACCTGGACAGCGCAGCAAGATCGCGGTGCAGACCATGGATGAGCGCGTCGACGCGGTCGGCTCTTGCGTCGGCCCAAGAGGCGCTCGGGTGCAGGCCATCGTCGACGAACTGTACGACGAGAAAATCGACATCGTCCCATTTAGCGACGACCCAACCACTTACATCACGAACGCCCTTAGCCCGGCGAAAGTGAACTCAATCAAACTTGACGAGGAACAGCACAGCGCTTATGTGGTCGTTCCTGACAACCAACTTTCTCTCGCCATCGGCAAGGGCGGCCAAAACGTGCGACTTGCGGCGAGGCTTACCGACTGGAAAATCGACATCCGCAGCGAGTCTCAAGCGGCCGCGGAAGGAAAACTGAAATCGTCATAACAACGTTTGACAGACCGGTCAATGCTCGCGGAGCGGGGAGATGAGCCTCAGTGAACTCTTCCCAGCCTCAAAGAACGTGCATCGCCTGTAGGCGTAAAGACGACCAGTCCTCATTCCTGAGGGTCGCAAAGGCGTCTTCAGGCGTCATTTCCTTGCTAGAGTCCGGCCCTGCCTTCAGCCGGAGCGCCTATTTGTGCTTGAGCGAAGAATGCGTCGAACGAGGGCTTGCTAAAGGCAAACTGGCACGTGCCCTGCGGCTCGAACTGCCTTCGACCCAACTAGACGATATCGCCAACAATTTAAGATGCAAACTAAACAAAAAGAGAACAGTATGACGGTTGCAATCGCAGACCTCGCCAAAGAATTCGACTTGAGACCCGGGCAGATCTACGGAGTTCTGCACGATCTCGGCCTGGAACACGACCTGCTTTCGTTCGAGGCGGATGAAGACACGCTCGATTTAATCAAGGCCGAACTTCCAGCCTTGAAAACCTCCAGCGAGGTCGTGCTGCAGCCCAACCGCACACCCCGCGATATCGCGGCGGCACTCGGCGTTCCGCAGCCAGAAATCCAGAAGACCCTCATGATGAAGATGAAGGTCATGGCTACCCTGACCACCGCGCTCAAACCAGAAGTCGCGGAGAAACTGGTCGAACAGTTCGGCTACAAGATTCGCTGGGCCGAAGCGGTTGCTCCCCGCCCCACCGTGGCCGTCGTCGACCACAAGAAGAAGTCCGAGCAATCCACGACGCGCCCCCCAGTGGTGACGATCATGGGCCACGTCGACCACGGAAAGACTTCCCTGCTCGACTACATCCGCAAATCGAACGTGGCTTCCAAGGAACATGGAGGAATAACCCAGCACATCGGCGCTTACCAGGTTGAACTGCCTGAGGGCACGATCACGTTTCTCGATACGCCCGGCCACGCCGCTTTTACCGCAATGCGCGCCCGTGGCGCCCAGGTAACCGACATCGCGATTCTCGTTGTCGCCGCAGACGATGGCATCATGCCGCAAACCGTCGAGGCGATCAACCACATCAAGAACGCGGGCGTGCCGATGATCGTCGCCGTTAACAAGATCGACAAGCCGGGCGCAAACCCGGAGAAGACCATCATGCAGCTCACAGAGCACGAGATCGTGCCCGAAGCTTATGGCGGCCAGACGATCACCTGCAACGTTTCCGCCGTCACCGGCGAAGGCGTCCCTCATCTTCTCGAAATGATTCTTCTTCAGGCCGAAGTCATGCAGCTTAAGGCCGACCCCAAGGCGCCGGTAGAAGGTGTGGTCATCGAGGGCAAACTCGAGCGGGGCCGAGGCCCGGTCGCCACCGTTTTGGTTCAAGAAGGAACGCTGAAAATCGGCGACGCCGTCGCCGTAGGCGCCACTTACGGCCGAATCAAAGCGATGACCGACTACCGGGGCGAGCGCCTATCCGAAGCTGGGCCTTCCATGCCGGCCGAAATCCTGGGCCTTAGCGACGTGCCGATGGCGGGAGACGCGCTGGAGGTTGAAGAGGACGAGCGTGCGGCGCGCGACATCGCGGAAGGGCGAGCAACTGTCAATCGCGAAAAATCCCTCGAAGCGCCAACGCGAGGCATTACCCTCTCCGAACTCAAAGCCAAGCTGAACGCGGGCGAAATGAAAGACCTGAACCTCGTCGTAAAGGGCGACGTGCAGGGCTCCGTGGAAGCGGTAAAAGGCCTGCTTGAAAAGCTCGAGAGCGACGAAGTGGAAGTGAAGGTCATTCACAGCGGCGTCGGATCGATCACGGAAAGCGACATCCTGCTCGCCAGCGCCGCCAGCGCCATCTGTATCGGCTTCAACGTAAAACCCGAGCCTGGCGCAAAGAGAGAAGCCGAACGACGCAAAGTCGAAATCAGAACGTACACGATCATTTACGAACTGATCGAAGACATCGAAGCCGCCATCAAGGGCATGCTCGAGCCCAAGTTCCAGGAAGAATATCTCGGCACGGCGGAAATCCGAGTCGTGTTCAACCTGACCCGCTACGGCCTCGTCGCGGGCTCGCACTGCACCGACGGGAAGATCACAAGGAACGCATTCGTCCGAGTCAAGCGAAATAACGAGCTGGTTTTCGACGGAAAGGTAGCCTCGCTAAAGCACCTAAAGGACGACGTTCGCGAGGTGACTCAAGGTTTTGACTGCGGTATCCAATTCGAAAACTGGACCGGGTTCAAAGCTGGAGATCTGGTAGAAGCGCACGAGCTCGTTCAGGTGTAACGCTACTTCGTTTTCTCCAGCCTCTCCCAGCCACCGCTTCCATAGCCGCGCGGATCGAAGGCTGGGTTGTCGGAAAGGAGATATTCCCCGTTCGCGTTAGACCATGCGTGATCGAATGCGGTGGGGAGCGTTACCGTTGGCCCGCTCTTCGTCTTGTAATCCTGTTGGTCCAAGATGTAGTTGCAGAACTCGTGGGTGTTGGAATCCTTCGCCGCCATCTGTCCCTTGAAGTTGGCCATCGACCGCTCGTGCCAATCCGCATTGTTTGCTTCCAGTTCCGCTGCATTTGCTTGGAGTTGGGCTTTCGCAAGGGCCGTCGTGAGTTTTCGGTGATACGCAAGGAACTGAGGAGTCTCCCGCATGGTGGACGCTATAATCCGGGCCTCCCTGATTCTCGCCCCGGCCGGGTTCGATGGGGCGATAATGACCATGCTTGGGCCGGCTCGATAGACGCCCGACTCGGAAGTTACTTCATTCTCATTATTGAGCGCATGCATCCGCACATTTGTGCCCACGACCGTCGTGCCTAGGTCCGCCGTCTCCTCCTCGCCATTAAGTTCAAAGGTGACTTGCATGAAGCCCGACTCGTGAAGCGGGGCCCGCGTTTGCATTGGGCCCCAGTTCGTGCGGGCAGCAGACTCCTGAAACTGAGTAAGTGGCAGTGGCTCGTTGACCTCGTCGACGACGTTCACTTCTTGGAGATTATATTGCCGCTTGAGTTGGTCGACCAGAGCGTGTAAGAAGTCTGTAGCGTGTGCAATCCGGATTCCCTTCGGAGCAATTGCCCGCATCGCCATGTAGGTCACGACCATAGGCTGAAGCTGACTGACGCTGTAATGCTTGTCTGCCGTCGAGGCGGATAGGTTGGCGACAAAGCTATCGGCGTTACCCCATCTCATAGAGTGGTGGGCCGTCCAACCATCAGGCACAAAATAAGTGAAAGCTGTAAGCCCGGACTTCTCGCTGTCTTGGACTTCCTCGAGCTTGCACTGGATGCCCTGACCCTTTTGATGCTGCCCGACGGCTGAGGCCATCATAAAAAGCAAGGGGACGACTAGGAAGGTCGAGGATTTTAGGGGGTTCCGTGAAGTTGCTCGCATCCTCAGATCATGACACTTCCTAAAACGGAGTTATTATGGGCCTTGAGTGTTCTCAAAAAGGAACCTTCACCGTTTCCGATGTGTAATAATAGATAGCACTTTATTTGAGTGCATAACACTCAAGCCAACAACCCATGAGATTTGACAAACTGACCCTTAAAGCCCAAGACGCGTTGCAAAACGCGCAGACCTTGGCCGAACGATACAAGCAATCCAGCGTGGAGCCCGAGCACTTACTGCTCGCGCTCTTGATCCAGGACGGCGGGCTTGCCCGCCCCTTGCTCGAAAAAATCGGGGCCGACGCCGACGCGGTCAGGCGTTCGGTGGAAGAAGCCCTGGAGAGGATGCCCAAGGTTGAAGGGGCTTCCGGTTATGGCGCGAGCCTTTCCAACGCGCTCACCAAGATCTTTAACGAGGCTTTCAAGGAAGCCGAAAAGATGAAGGACGAATACGTCTCGACCGAGCACTTCATGTTCGGCCTTGCCGCCGACTCGGGAAATGTGGGCAAGACGCTTCGCTCCTTTGGGGTCACCAGGGACTTACTCGTTTCCGCCGCCGATGAAGTTCGCGGCGGCAGGCATGTGACCGACCAAAACGCAGAAGAGAAATATCAGGCGCTTGAGAAGTACGGTATCGACCTCACCGCCCGCGCTCGCACCGGCAACCTCGACCCCGTGATCGGGCGCGACGAAGAAATTCGCCGTGTCATTCAGGTTCTAAGCCGTCGCACCAAGAACAATCCGGTTCTAATTGGCGAGCCGGGCGTTGGCAAGACCGCCGTAGTGGAAGGACTGGCACAGCGCATCGTGCATGGCGACGTCCCCGACTCCTTGCGCGACAAATCGGTCATCACCCTCGACCTCGCCTCCATGGTGGCGGGCTCCAAATTTCGAGGCGAGTTCGAAGAGCGGCTGAAGGCGCTGCTCGACGACATCAAGAACTCGAATGGTCGGATTATTCTGTTTATCGACGAACTCCACACCCTCGTCGGCGCTGGCAAAGCAGAGGGGAGCATGGACGCGGCCAATATGCTCAAGCCGATGCTCGCCAGGGGCGAACTGCGTTGCGTGGGCGCCACAACCCTCAACGAATACCGCCAATACGTCGAAAAAGACAAAGCGCTTGAGCGCCGCTTCCAGACCGTTTTCGTGGGCGAGCCAACCGTAGAAGAGACGATCTCCATCCTTCGCGGGCTCAAAGAGCGCTACGAAATCCACCACGGCGTGCGCATTACCGACTCAGCCCTCGTGGCGGCGGCTACCCTCAGCAGCCGCTATATCTCCGACCGGTTCTTGCCTGACAAAGCGATCGATCTCATGGACGAGGCAGCTTCCCGCCTGAAGATCGAGATCGACAGCGTGCCCGCCGAAATCGACGAGGTGCAGCGCCAAATGGTGCAATACGAAATCGACCGCGAGGCTTTGAAAAAGGAAACCGACCCGGCAAGCAAAGAAAGGCTCCAAACCGCGGAGCGCAAGCTCGCCGAGCTGAACGAGGAATCTTCGACCCTCAGGGCTTCATGGCAGCAGGAGAAAGAGAAGATCGAATCGGTCCGGGCCGTTAAGGAAGAGCTGGAGTCGCTCAGGACCCAACTCAGCCAGGCTGAGAGAGATTTCGACTGGTCCGTTGCCGCCGAGATTCAGCATGGCAAGATCCCTTCACTGGAAAAAAGGCTTGCTGACGAAACCGCCGAACTCGAGAAGGTGCGCGAACAAGGGCGAATGCTGAAGGAAGAGGTCGACAGCGAGGACATCGCCGAGGTTGTGAGCAAGTGGACCGGCGTCCCCGTTAGCAAGCTCATGCAGGGCGAGATGCAGAAGCTGCTGACCATGGAAGAGTATCTCGAAAAGCGCGTGGTAGGCCAGGAAGAAGCGTTGCGCCTTCTGAGCGATGCGGTGCGCCGCTCCCGCTCCGGCATCGCCGATCCTAACCGGCCCATCGGCTCGTTCCTGTTCCTCGGCCCAACCGGCGTTGGCAAGACGGAGACGGCGCGCGCAATGGCCGAGTTCCTATTCGACGACGAGCGAAGCATGGTCCGCATCGACATGAGCGAATACGGCGAGCGTCACTCGGTCTCTCGCCTTATCGGCGCGCCCCCGGGGTATGTGGGCTACGAAGAGGGGGGTCAGCTCACCGAAACGGTCCGCCGCCGCCCGTACAGCGTGGTTCTGCTCGACGAAGTCGAGAAGGCCCACCCTGAGGTTTTCAACGTGCTCCTTCAACTCCTGGACGACGGCCGTTTGACCGACGGCCAGGGCCGAACGGTGGACTTCCGCAACACCGTGATCATTCTCACCAGCAACCTAGGCTCTCACAACTTCGCCGACCCGCTTACGACGGAGAACTTCGAAGAAGTTCGGGCTCGGGTTCTGGAGGAGGTCCGGCAGTTCTTCCGCCCAGAGTTCATCAACCGGCTTGACGACATCATCGTGTTCCACCCGCTTGGCGTGAACGAGATAAAGCAGATCGTCAAAATCCAGCTCGACCTGCTCAGCAAACGCCTCGAAGATCGCCGGATCGAAATCCGCCTCTCCGAAGAGGCGGCGCTGCAGTTGGCCACGGCAGGATTCGACCCGGTCTACGGCGCGCGGCCGCTCAAGCGGGCGATCCAAAAGACCGTGCTTAACCCGCTCGCCTCCGCGATCCTACGCGGCGAGGTTGCCGATGGATCGAAGGTTCTAGTGGATTATAAGGACGGCGAGTTCGTGTTCGAGCCCGACGGCAGCAAGGTCTAACCACCCAATCTGATAAGCGTTCAAGTGTGGTGGCGTGCACGCGACAAGGCGAGGCCTCCAATTGAGGAAGTCTCACCTGTCGCTGCTTTCAGGGAAAACGCTCTCGCTTCTCCTTCGGAGGCTACACTCGATTCCCCAACAACGTCTATGGCAGCAGGGAGCCATGATCGTAGCCGCCATCTTCGCGATTCTTTTCGCAGCACAACCCCCGCCAGTTAAGACGCTCTCGTTCCCCACCGCCTCGGGCCAGGTCCAGGTCTCGTTCACGGGAACTTACGAATTGTGGCCGACGATCAAGTTCGTGGCCCAAGGCCGAACTTGGACGATGGAGAACCCCCTCGAAAAGGATTGGTTCAGCTATAGCAAATGCGGGATAGTCGACGCCGGCGCGCGTCCGATCGTTTGGCTTCTTGAAGGCGACGAGGGTAACGCCTATTTCTCAAACGTCGTCCTCTATCGCTTTACCGGAAGGCGATGGGAAAGGCTCCCGTTCGTCCAAGTCCCCAGTGATTATACGACTGACGGCAAGGAACTCTCCTACTCGGACCGCAGGGCGTTTCGCACCGCCCGCGGAAAGCTTTTTTTTGTCGACTTCGAGTACAACACCGACTTCGCCAGGGGCGATATGCAGCGCTATTATGCGGGCGCGATCGCGATTAAAAAGAACAAAGCTGTCCTAGTTTCGCACTTTGAAACAAGGCGCAGATACTTCCATATCGAGACAGCCTTACGAGAGCTTCGAAGGTGGAAGTTCGGCCAAGAAATCGTATGTCTCCCCCTCAATTGTGCGGACGATATCTGGGCTAGCCGCAGAGCCATGGATTCACGAAGGGAATCAACGTATAGCCAGGCAGTCGACCATATTCTCAATTGCTACGGAGGAGAATCCTGGCCACACGATGCTTTCGAGCGGCAATGGCCGCGCTCGCGTGCGCTGCAATTGTTGAGGCGCCGCGATCTTGTGGATACACAGGTCGCTGCAATCTACACATATTGCGCTCTGAAATCTAACCACAATGACTCAGATGTTCGATCGCTGGTCTACGCAACGTGCGGATCCAACCCAAGGGATTCCATTGATGTCCATGCAACTTCCGTCGAGCTCTTACCAGAAGCACTGTATGAGATCTACTGCCGGACAGGTTCCGCCCTTGCCTTCAAGTATCTCGCTACCTTGCCCCTTGATTGCGCCGAGCCAGGGGACGGTCAAGCGTATTGCCTCTGCGACATCTGCTACGCCAATCCCGCTTTCATCGCACGTTACCTTCGAGGCAGATACGGCACGGTCGCAAGGGCCCTGAGAATTAACACAGAGCAGATCAAGTGCCCAGTGTTGCACGCTTTAGCATACTGCTTCGCGGAATCAAGGGAAAGAAGGAAGCTGTTGGCCCGCGTGCGCACATTCAGTAGTCCCGATTGCCGATTCCTGGAACGAATCCTCCTACGCATCAAGCCGATCCAGCGTCCGATATGAGCTGGGTCCAAATGCCCGGGCCACCGGCTTCCTCCGGAGGGCTAAACCTCATGCCGCTGACTGTCAAAAGGACTTCATGCAACCATAGGGTTGCATTTATTCAGGCCGGTCGGATATATTCGGTTCATGAGCACCGACGCAATCCACAAGCAGGTCCTTCTTCGCGCCACCCGCGAACGCGTCTGGCGGGCCATTTCCGACTCTAAAGAGTTCGGCCACTGGTTCGGCGTCAAGTTCGAGGGCCCCTTCCCCGCAGGGGCGACTGTTAAAGGCGTCATCACTCCCACCAAGGTAGATGCAGTGGTGGCGGAATCCCAGAAGCCCCACGAAGGCACGGCATTTGAAATCGAAGTCGAAACGATCGAGCCAGAGCACAAACTTTCATTTCGCTGGCATCCATACGGCTGCCCTTCTGATGCCCCAACGCTCGTCACCTTCACTTTGGAGGACGCGGATGACGGAGTGCTCTTGATAGTCACGGAGTCTGGTTTCGACCAAATCCCCATCGAGCGCCGCGCCAAGGCCTTCGAGATGAACGAAGGCGGTTGGGCCGCGCAGATGACGCTCATCGAGAAGTATTTAGCGCTAGAGGGTTAGCTACTTCCCGTAGTTCGTCACAAACAGGGTCCGCCAATCTGCCCCTTGCTTGAGTTCGAGTTGGTAAGTCCAGCTGCCATCCCCTTTCGTATAGGTGGCCCGAAACGTCGGCCCCTGTGCGTCGGGAACGGTGTTCATCACAAGCTTGGTCCCGTCGAAACTTCCTTGGAGCATTTGGGGGTTCGGGGAAGTATCGTTGAACCACCAAACCTTGTAAAGCCCGGCCTTGGCGTCGTAGCCGATCATGTGAACCGCATAGCCCTTTTTGCCGCTTGGCAAGGTCGTGGTGGTCTTCTCCTGAATAAACCTATCCCCAACCTCTTCGGTAACCGAGGAGGAAATATCGGCCGCCATCGTCTTACCTTCGCCCATCTGGAAGTTCTGCTTGCCGTTCCGACTTCCGAGAATGAACGCGATATCCTTGAGCTTGGCGCTCGGCACGTTCGAGTCGTGGCCTTGGGCGAAACCCAAAGCGGCAAGGCAAAGAAGAGTGGAAGCGATGAAGACTTTCATTTGAACACCATTTACCGATTCAATTTACTTTCGCACGTTCCATTTGCGCCAGTAGATTTCTCGCGAAGCTCCCCATTCCTCAGAGGCGGCGCCCCCGCTCCAGTGGTTTATCGCGATGGGATAAGTCCCCATACGGAGCCCGCGCAAATGGCACGCCTGGCAGAAATCCAGGTCGTAAAAGTGAAACCTCAGCTCAGGATCGAACCTGGCCCCAGAGGCAAGTAGCGTCGAGCCTTGGGCGGCAAGTAAGACGCCGTCCAGAAGTCGGCATTCGAGCGGAGTCGGACCATAAGAAAACACTGCGGCCCTCTCGCCTTGAACATGCGCGACCGCTCCAGAGAGGTTAGGCTGCAACGGAAGCGGCAATAGGTTGCCGTTCTCGTCTGTTCGCCTGGCCCAAGAAGAGTGGCCAATTTCAGGTTCCACGCACCCAGCGACGCCAACCACATCGAACATTTGCAATGCGTCGTTTAAGCGATGCTGAATAAAGAAATCAGAAATGAGAACGTCGTCGTGAACGAAAAGAAGAATACAATCCGTATTCTCCTCTGTAATAGCCGCGTTGTAAATCTCGGGCAGCCCTCTGGCTGAAGGTCCGGCATTATCGAAAGCCACGCGTAAGCGCACCTTTGAAACTTGGCCGATCTGACGTAGCGACCAGGATAAAGGCGCCTTCGCCGCGAATTCCTCGCGGCTGAATCTGGTAGCGCTTACTGCTACGACTTCTTTCATCCAAGTTAAATGCTACACCCGTTCGCCTGTAGTTTCTCCTTAGATTTTGGCAAGGTCCCAGGCATTACAAAAGCAACCATCGTCCCCTACGCAGTGCTCGTCCCCCCTATGTGAGTAAAGAACAAGAATCCATTGACCTGGTCCACTGCATCTACTGCAGCGCTTCGACCTCCGCAAACTTTGACCAGTCTGGACTGGAATCTCTTCTCGAAGAATGCCGCCGGAAGAATGGCGAGGCTGGAATCTCGGGCATTCTTCTCTACCGGGACGGGTCGTTTTTTCAGGTGCTCGAGGGCGAAAGGGGCGTGGTGCAGGCTCTCTATAACAAGATATCCATGGACAAGCGGCACTCGAAGACGACAAAAATCGTCTTTGAGCCGATTCCGGAACGTGCTTTCGCAGCTTGGACGATGGGCTTCCCCCGAATCCGCGATACCGAGTTCGGCGAGATACCAGGTCTTAACGACTTTTTCGCCCAAGGCAAGTCCTTTTTTGAGCTAGGTGAAGGCAGAGCTAAGACCCTCCTTGCCGCGTTCAAAGAAGGGATGTGGCGATCCAAAATCTAGGAAAACTCTGCCCAAACCACCGTGTGGTCGGACGGCTTGTCCATGCTTCTTGGCGCTTTGTCGATCTCGCACCGGATGCATCTCTCGGCAAGCGGCGCGGTCGCGTAGATATGATCGATGCGCCAGCCAAAGTTCTTCGCAACCGAAGTGATGATCACGAAATCCCAGTAGGTGTAGTGCCCGGGCCCCTGCGTGAACTTGCGAAAGAGGTCGGTTAGACCGAGCTCCACGATGTCGGCCAGAGCCTTGAACTCGAGCGGATGGTGTCCTACGCCGCCCAGAAATCTCGGAGAGTTGTACACGTCGTTTGGGGTGGGCGCGATGTTAATGTCGCCAAGCCAAATCAGCCCGCCGCTGGAGCGGAGTTGGGCGATCAGGCCGCGTATCCGGTCGAGCCATCGAAGCTTGTATTCAAACTTGTCGGTACCGATTGCCGTGCCGTTTGGAACGTAGGTGTTGAGAATCGTAACGCCGTCGAGTTCTCCGCTGATGATGCGGGCGTCCTCTGGGAACAGAGGGTCGCCCATCCCCATTTTCACGTTTCTCAGAGGCTCGCGTGAGACCAGGGCGACGCCGTTGGTTCCCTTCTGGCCGTTGAACACCACCTGGTAGCCCGCGTCCTCGAAATCGGAAACAGGAAACTTGTCGTTATCGACCTTGGTCTCTTGCATCGCAAGCACGTCGGGCTCGTTCTCCGCAAGCCAGTCCATGACGATCGGAAGGCGCTGGCGAATCGAGTTGACGTTGTAAGTGGCGATTTTCATTCGCCCGCAGCCTCGAGCCTTGCACGGGTTGCCTTCAGTTCGGCGACAAGCTCCTGTTGCCCGGCGGTGGCCGTAAGGTCGCTCCTTGTTCTTTCGACAACGGCCCTAAGAGCGTCGCACGTACGCCGTAGCCCACCCGTCATCGAGTCGGCGAAATCGAAGGTGATTAAATCGTCGTAGACGGTCTCCATCTGGAGCAAAATCGCTTCCGCCTCGGCCATGCGACCCTTGCGCATTTCATCGAGGGCAAATCTTCTGCACTCGCTGGCCGCTTCACCCATCCCGTTTAGGTAGCTCATCATCAGGGTGGTGAGTTCGTCGGGCCTAGGATAGGGTTCGCCTCGGACGATCGCCAATACCGCGGCCGCTTCCACCATCTCCTTTTCGGAGTCGTGCAGATACCCGGCGTAGTAAAGCTCGCCGTAGGGTTGCAACGCCTCACGGGCCTCGGTCGAGATCCGCTTGGCCTCGCCAAGCAGACGCTCGGCCTCTTCAAACTGATGTCGATGGATATGCCGGATGCAGCGCGCCGAGGCTTGCGTAAGCGCCCTGCATTTGGCAAGGCCTGCTTCCCTGGCACCGTGCATTTCCTGAGCCCGAGACTTTAGCTTGGCGACAGTATCCTCCCAACCGGTGGCTTTCACTTGATGTATCCCCGCCGCTTGAGGCTGACCGAACGATTCGCGTCGCCGATGATCACATGGTCGAGAAGTGGGATATCAAGCAGCTTCCCCACTTCGACGAGTTTCGCCGTGGCATCGATATCTTCCGGGCTCGGCTCCGGGTCGCCCGAAGGGTGATTGTGAGCGACGACGATGGCCGACGCGCCCTCGCGGATCGCTTCCCGAAACACCTCGCGCGGCCCCACCGGGGACATCGTCAACGTGCCCTTGTGAATGTCCGCATGGCGCATGACTTGGTTCTTCGCGTCCAGAAAAATAACGCAGAAATGCTCCTGCTTTTGCCCCTTCAGGTGAGACAGCAATCGAACCACGTCTTCCTTGTCGTTGACCACGTCAAGCTCGCCGACCGTGGCGCCCGCGGTGCGGCGGCCAATTTCCATCAAGGCTTGGGAACGCAATATCTCGAAGTCCTCCAGACCCGCAAACTCCCGTATGTCGTCGTTGCTGATATCGGCCATGCGGGCGATGCTGGGGAACCGGTGAACGAACTTACGGGCCATGTCCTCACCGGCCGCCGCATCGTCCTCCCGGCGAGAAAAGCCGATAGCGATGAGGTCGAGCGGCGAAGCCGCCTTAACCCCGGAAGATCTCACTCGGCTGACGCACGTGTCTGTACGAGTTGGCACAAGCGGAGTTTACACGGCGGAGGTAGTCACTGAGTCTTTGAGTCTTTGAGTCTCTGAGTCCGATGGGCGTTTTTTCGGACCGGTCATACTGGTCACACTCGTCCGACTCGTCTGACGCGTCCGACAAACGCCGCTTACCCACTCACAGATTCAGGCTCGACCCACACCCCATCCTCTTTCAAGAGATCCACCAGGGCATTTACCCCTTGCTCCTGAGGAATATTGTTCTTGACCACTTCTTTCTTTCGGTACAGCGTTATCATTCCGCCCGCCTTGCCCACATATCCGTAGTCGGCGTCCGCCATTTCCCCTGGTCCGTTGACGATGCAGCCCATGACCGCGATATCGAGCCCGACGAGATGCCTGGTGGCATCGCGAACCTGGTTTAGAACCGTTGGTAAGTTGAACTTGGTGCGCCCACAGGACGGGCAAGCGATGTACTCGACCTTGGTCTTGCGAAGACCAAGCGCCTGAAGAATGTCGTAGCAAACCGGAATCTCAAGAATTGGATCCTCAGAGAGCGAAACGCGAATGGTGTCGCCAATGCCCTCGGAGAGCAAAGTGGCGATGCCTGCCGTGGATTTCACCCGTGCATATTCCCCATCGCCCGCCTCGGTGACCCCCAAGTGCAGTGGGTAGTTCATGCCTTCCTGGTCCATTCGTCGCACTAGAAGCCTGTTTGCCGACACCATAATCGGCACTCGCGAAGCCTTCGCCGATATGTTGATGTTTCGGTAGTCGTGTTTTTCACAGATGCGAACATATTCGAGGGCTGATTCCACCATGCCGTCCGGTGTGTCGCCGTAAGTTACGAGCATCCTTTCGGCGAGCGACCCGTGATTCACCCCTATTCGCATGGATATCCCGCGCGCCTTACACGCCTCGATCACCGGCACGAAGCTCGCTTCGATGGCGAGACGCTCCTCCTCGTGCTCCTCAGCCGAGTACTCCTCTTTGTTCGTCGGTTTGTGAAAGACGAACAACCCCGGATTGACCCGCACCTCGTCAACGTGCTTGGCCGATTCCACCGCGATATCCGTGCCCTGGTGATGCACGTCGGCGGTCAGGGGCACGATCCCGTATCGCTCTTCGACCTTGGCCCGAATCTCTTCAAGGCATTGAGCCTCCCCAAGGGTGGGAGTGGTGACCCGAACGAGTTCGCATCCCGCCTTATGCAGCTCGATGATCTGCTCGACGCAGGCTTGGATGTTTCGCGTCTCTTCGGTGATCATCGACTGAACCATAATCGGCCGGCCACCGCCCATGGTCAGGTTTCCGATCGGGATAGGCCGGGTACGCCTGCGTGGGTAGGAGATTTCGGGCGCGTGGGCTTGAGTCAACGTGGCCATGTTCAAAGTGTACGCCAATGGCGATATGCCCTGTGAGGAATCGGTCCTCGATCCGTGTTGCATCCTCAAAGGCTCGCGCTCCGTCATACAGACATGGCTGATGATTTAGGTTCCGCTACGCCCACCCCTCTTTCTGAGATCATAAAGAGCCACAAGCCTCCAAGAGATATCAACAAGGAGCATAAGGATTCGCTCTCTACTTTGGACAAGTTGGCCCTGGTGATCACCACAAAGGTAGGAACCATGGGGTTCTTCCTCATCATTCTTAGTTGGACGGTCCTTTGGTGCGGCTACAACATCCTCGCCAGTGAAATCCCAGGACTTCACTGGCCCTCGTTCGACCCATTCCCTGCTTTCGTCGCCTATCTCCTTATCAGCAACGTGATCCAGATCCTGCTGATGCCGCTGATCATGGTCGGCCAGAACGTGCAGGGTGCGCACTCCGAGCTTCGCGCGGAGAACGACTTCGAGGTCAATGTGAAGGCGGAAAAGGAAGTCGAGACAATTTTGAAGCACCTCGAGATGCAGAACGCAATGCTTTTGTGCCTAATGGAAAAGCAAGGCATTCAACAAGAAGCGATTATGACTCAGCTCAAGCAGGGCGCTTCGAAGACCGAAAAATGACGTTGCGTTAGGCGGTTAAAACGGAACGCAACCGAACAACTTCGTGCTCAGGGCGTCTGGACTCGAATAAGTCTGTCGAACCTGCGAGATTATGCCTTATACTGTATAGCGTAATACCTGCGGGGGCCTTACACTTTTTCCATGAATTTTAGGATTGCACTCTTTGCCGCCATCGGCGGCCTTGTCACTTTATCTGCCTCGTCTTTCGCCCAGCCATTCTGGGCGCAATATGGTCGAAACGCCCAGCACACCGGAATTGTTACAACCGGCATCCAGACCATGAACTCGGTGCTGTGGCAGACACCGGTCGATCTTGAGCCTCCCTACTCGGGAACCGATCTTCTGATCCACTATGGCTCACCGCTAATTGCGAGCGGGGGAACCCTCGTTCTCCCAGTCCGCACCGGCCCCGGCGCCACTTGGCCCACTGTCGGAGACACCTACCAGATCGAGGGCCATGACCCGGGAACGGGCAGCCTGATCTACAAGGTTCCCACCGACTTCGTCGACTGGATGCCCCATGACTGGACGCCGGATATCGGCACTGCGATCGACTCAGGCAATAAGCTGTACATCCCAGGCGCCGGCGGCACCGTTTGGATAAGATCGAACGCGGACTCGGCGACCGCGACGCTGACGAGGGTTTCCTTTTACGGGCTCAGCCAGTACGGTGCGAACCCGGATGCCTACAACGCGAACGTTCAGATCTGCACCCCGCTGACGGTGGACGCGCAAAACAACGTGTATTTCGGCTTCTATGTTGCAGACGGCTTCACCAGCGGCAAAGGGAATACGGTTGCGCTTGCAAGTGGCATCGCTCGTATTTCCGCGTCAGGGGTTGGGACATGGGTCAGCGCCGACCACGCCACAGGCACGGTGGGTAACGAAGTTGCTACAAACTGCACCCCCGCACTCAGCAACGATGGAAAATATCTTTACGTCGCCGTGAAGCAAAGCGGTGTGTACTCCTACCTTAACCCCACTCTGTTAAGACTTGACAGCACGCTCCTGAGCACGGTCAGCGAGGCCGCTCTAGCCGGCCCCAACGCCACCAACGGCGATTCCTCGTTCGCTTACATTCTTGATGACGGCACTTCGAGCCCCACGGTTGGTCCTGACGGAGACGTTTATTACGGGATATGGTTCACCATTAACCAGCGCGGCTTCATGTTGCACTATTCCGGCGATTTAACCTCCGCGAAAACCCCCGGGGCTTTTGGTTGGGATGATACGGCGGCCATAGTGCCCGCCAAGGCGGTGCCCGGGTACACGGGCTCGTCGTCCTACCTTATCCTTACCAAATACAACAACTATGCCGACGAAAGCGGGGACGGGCAAAATAAGATAGCGCTGCTTGATCCAAATGGGGCCGAAACTTGGACCGCAGTGTACAACCCCGCCTATACGGGCCAGCAAGATAACGATGTCTTCCTCACGATGAACGAGATCGAAACGGTGCTCGGGCCCACCCAAAACACCCAGTTGATCGGTGTACGGGAATGGTGCATCAACATGGCCGCGATAGACGTGATTAACCACTCGGCGATCGTTAACAGCGAAGATGGCCACGCCTACCGATGGGACTTTCTCTCCGACACTCTCACCAATACGGTCAATCTCGAACCGCCCACCGGTGAAGCATACACAATGACGATTTCGGGCAAAGACGGTCTCACCTACGCCATCAACAACGCGACCCTTTTTGCCATGTGGGATGGAGCGCAGCCCTCATCCATAAGCACCTTAGAAGGCACGATAATTGGCGGCAACGGCACCACTGGCACTGTTCAGTTGAGTTCCCCCGCGACCGGGCCTGGTGCAACCCTTCAGCTATCGTCCAACAATCCAAACCTCTTGCTCCCAGCCACGGTGCATATCCCCCCAGGGCAACAGTCCGCCCCATTTACAATCGCTTCCAAGGCGGTTGACGGTGATCAAATCGCGAGCATTACGGCGTCCAGGTATGGCCTAAGGGCCACGACATCCGTCGCCATCACGTCCTCGGCGCTCTTTGCCCTCAACCTGACCCCAACCGTGGTCTATGGCGACCAGGTCGGGCGCGGGACCCTTTTCCTGAGCGGTGCAACCTCGACCACCGGGCGAACGGTGACCTTGTCCTGTAGCGCTCCTTCGATCGTTTTGGGGTCGGCCGGATTCGTAATTTCCCACGGCGCCAACTCGGCGACCTTCAGCTTCAAGTCGACGCCGGTCGCGTACACCGAGGTTGGCAAAATCACGGCAACCCTCGACGATCACACATCGATCTCCGCATCGATAACAAACCGGCCCCCGCAGTTGAGCGCGCTGTCCCTCAGTCCCAACATCGTTGCTGGTGGACATGCGACGACGCTCACAGTAAAGACTGTGTATCCTGGCCCGGCGAGCGGCGTCGTTGTCGCCATGACGTATTCGGCTCACTCATACGGGCCGGGTACGGTCACCGTTGCTCAAGACAATCTTGGAACCGCGATCGTAAATACAGTCCCGGTGACAACGACTTACTCGGAAACTCTCTCTGCCTCTTTTGCTGGCGTCACGAAAACCGTTGGAATCGTAATAACGCCTTCGGCGACTCTAACAAAGTTCACACTGGATCAGTCGAGCATCTACATGTGCGACGGAGTTACCGGAACGGTCACGATCGCCTCCCCGGCGGTGGGCAATATCGTGGTTGCGGCTTCGGCTGGCGACTCCGAGTTGGTGGTGGTTAATCCCACGATTCTCAAAGGTCAGACGACCGCGTCCTTCAAAATCGCGACCCGGCCGCTCGTTAGCGACACAACCCATGTATCCACCGTGTCGGTGGCTGCCGGTGGGAAGACAATTACCGATTCGTTAACGATCAAGCCAATCACGGTCGCAAGCTTGTCCCTTTCGGCTGCGAGCGTAACCGAAGGCAACACGGTGACCCTGACGATTACTACTACTCAGCCCGCCGGGAATGGCGACCTTGGCGTTCAGCTCAAGTCGTCCGATTCTGCGGCACTCACGCTCCCCTCAAGTGTGTTCGTCCCGCAGGGAACCTCGACGGTTAAAGTCACGCTCACTGCCGCTCCTTCGGTAGCGAGCACCCAAACAGTGACCATTACCGCAACGCTTGCAGGCGTTGCAACGACAAAGACTATAACGGTCCTGCATTAGCTTGAGTTGGGCTGGCCTTAGAGGGCCGCCCTCTCTCAGTTATCCGGAGTCTCTTCGCCGAGGAGGTGCCGGGCCGAATACATCTGCCCGGTGTGGTAGGCGACGTGGAAGGCGACGTAACGCAGTAGCTCGCCGTAGTTTGATTTCTCCGACCAGTAGGGCGCCACGCTCTCCAAGTCGGGATCAAGCGCTTTAAGCTGGTCCATCGATTCCTGATGTACTCGCCACAGTTCGTTGCAGACCTGTTCTGCCGTAAGAGCCAAATGTTCCTTTGTAGGTGCGGCGGCTAACGTCGTGTTGTAATATCCAAATCGAGGATCGAGCAAGGAGCTGATAATCTTGCAATTCGAAAGGTCACGCGATGAGCTGCCATCCTCGTTGCTGCCTGCGAAGCGGACCGCCTCCCAATAAGCGATGTGACCGGCGAGTTCTCCCACCGACAGAAGACCATCGGCCGGACGCTTCCAAACGTGCTCGTCGGCAAGCCCTTTAAAGGCCTCAGTCACTTCGAAATAGCAAAGGTCGAGAGCTTTTAGGTACGGATCAAGCATAGTGCTTCTTTAAAGTATACAAATTATCGCGAGAATTCTGAGCCGCCGAGACCAACGTCAAACGGTCTAAAATCTAGGTATCGAGAATGCCGAGTTCCCAATAAAGATCGTCGAGGCTGATCCTCAGGATATCGACGATATCCGCACACTATTTCGAGAATACGAAGCAGGAACGGGAGTCGACCTATGCTTTCAAGGTTTCGAGGAGGAGCTTCGCTCGCTCCCGGGGCGTTACAGCCGGCCGAGCGGGTTTATCCTCTTGGCGATGGCGGAGACGCCCATCGGCTGCATCGCCCTTAAGCAACTGGGCGATGGCGTGTGCGAAATGAAGCGCCTATTCGTCAAGCCTACCTTTCAGGGCCTCGGCCTTGGAAGAAAGTTGGCGGAGGCGTGCTTGGCTGAAGCGGCCTCGATCGGATACGGGATCATGAGACTCGATACGTTGGGCCAAATGACTTCCGCCATCGCTCTCTATCGCTCTCTTGGATTTCAGGAATGCCCGCCGTACTACCACAACCCGCTCGAAGGTGTCGTCTACATGGAGAAGACCCTTGGCGAACGGTAAAATGAGTCTATGTCGGTAGAGATCCTCATGCCTGAGCTAGGCGAATCCGTCCACGAAGGCACCGTAAGCCGCTGGCTTAAGAACGTCGGGGACTTCGTGAAAGAGGACGAGCCGATCGTTGAGATAATGACCGACAAGGTCAACACCGAGTTGCCGTCGCCTGCCACCGGTGTTCTTTCGAAGATTCTGATCCCCGAAGGCGCCTTGGTCGAAGTATTTCACGCAATGGGCCTGATCGAAGAGGCGGGGTCGCCTGGATCGTCCCCATCGCAATCGACTCCTGAGGAGGCTCCTGCCCCAGAAGCCGTCTCCAAGTCGCAGCCAGCCGCCCAGCCTGCTCGATCTGAGTCGGAAAACGGTAGGAGGCTCTGGTACACGCCGGTCGTTCGAGCCATGGCCAAAGGGCATGGCATCGATGAGGCCCATTTGGCCGACATCACGGGAACCGGCGAAGGGGGAAGAGTTACCAAGAAGGACTTGATCGCCTACATCGAAGCAGGTAGCCCAGCGGCGCCCACCGCCGCCCGGACAACCGTCGCTCCCATCGTCGAAAAGATGCTGCAAGCCACGCCCGGGCCTGATCAAGAGGTTGTCAAGCTTAGCGGACTCCGAAAGATGATTGCCGAGGCTATGATTCGGTCTGCCGCGATCCCCACCGTGAGCACGGTGACCCGGGTCGACGTGACGGCCATGGTCAAGTTCCGAGAGCAAAACAAAGACGCCTTCCAGGAGCAGTTCGGCGTGAAGCTGACCTTCACTCCCTTCTTCGTCAAGGCCCTTACCCAGGCGCTTCTCGAATTTCCCCTCGTAAACGCCACTTTGCAACACGACAATACGATTCTGAAAAACAAGGCGGTCCATGTGGGAGTTGCCGTTGCCTTGGGTTCAAAGGGCGATGAAGGTCTTATCGTTCCCGTCGTTCGCGATTGCCACCTGAAATCCCTGGTGCAGATCGCCAAGGATCTCGACGAGATCATCAAGAAGGCGAGAAGCAATTCGCTGGACGTCAACGACGTAAAGGGTGGAACCTTTACCCTTACAAACCCTGGCACCTACGGCGCGTTGTTTGGCACGCCAATGATCAACGCTCCTCAAGCGGGGATTTTAGGCGCTTATGCCATTCAGAAAGAGCCGGTCATTGTGGACGACATGATCGCCATTCGGTCCATGATGCATCTCGTGCTGACCTACGACCACCGGTTGGTCGACGGTCTACTGGCGGGGCGCTTCCTCTCCGCGGTCCGCGATACGCTGCACCAATTCGACTTCTTCAAGTAACCAACTAAGCGGCGATGCTCGAAAGGTAAGCGCGGGCGGAATCTTGGAAGCGACTAGTGGCCCTAACGGCGTCCTCGAAGCTCTTGGTTGGGTCGTGTCCGGCCCTCGCCGTATTCTCAACCGTCTCCCAAGAAGCGGCCACGAGCTTGCTGCCTACCGAGCTGCTCATCCCTTTCAACGTGTGCGCGATCTTTGAGGCCTCGTCGAGCGACCCCTTGGCCATTGCCTGGGAAAAGCGGCCGATGGCCGCCTCCGAATCCGCGAGATAGTCGCTCAGAATCTCCCTATAAAATGCGTCGTCTTCGTTTTCTTCGACGGCGGTGACTGGTGCTGCCGGCGGCTGGATGGATTTCTCGTCAAGCTTGCCCGCGACGTGGTTCAGCACCCGCAGCAGCTCTTCGCGCCTAATCGGCTTGCTAACGTAGTCGTCCATTCCCACCGCGAGGCATTTTTCCCTGTCGCCGCTCATCGCGTGAGCGGTCAGGGCCACGATGGGCGCGTGCTTCCCGGTCCCTTGTTCGGACGCTCGAATGGCGGCGGTCGCCTCGAACCCGTCCATGACCGGCATCTGCAAGTCCATGAAGATCAAGTCATAGGTGTTCGCCAGGAAGGCTTGGTAAGCTAGGCGGCCGTTTTCGGCGACGTCCACATCGCAGCCATGGCGCTCGAACATGCGGGTTGCTACCTTGCGGTTGATCAAATTGTCTTCAACCAGGAGAATGCGGGCGGCAAAGCTCTGGCATGCGGGATCCAAGATCTTGGACCGCATTGAATGCCCGCCCCCAACCGTGAGCACTTCTAGGAACGCGTTATACAGAACCGACTGGCGAACCGGCTTGTTGAGGCAAAGGGATATGCCAGCGTCCCGCATATCGCGGAAGGTGATGATTTCGCCTATCGACGAAAGCATGATTATTACCCGATTAGGGTTTAGAGACTTCTGTTGAATCGCCTGGGCTAAATGGACCCCGTCCATGTCAGGCATCTGGCAGTCTAGAACGAGAATGTCGAAATGTTTGCCCGTCTCGAGAACAAGCAGCGCTTCCATCGGTCCCGAAACTTCCTCCGCAACTAAACCCCAGTTGGAAAACAGCTTCAGAAGCATTTTCCGGTTAGTCTCGTTGTCGTCGACGATCAGCACCCGCGCGCCCTTAAGCGACGGTAAACCGGTGGCCTCGGGGGCGGGTTCCGCGTCCGCCTCTACCTCGAGAGGCAACTCGACCCAAAAGCAGCTTCCCTGCCCTTCCTCGCTTTCCATTCCGACCGTTCCGCCCATGAGCTGAGCAAGTTGCCGCACGATGGCAAGGCCCAGGCCCGTGCCGCCGTAACGGCGGGTCGTCGATCCGTCCGCTTGGGTGAAGCTGTCGAATATCGCGGCATGCCGCTCAACCGGGATCCCTATCCCGGTGTCCCGTACCGAAATTCTTACCCACTCTTCGTTCGCTCGAACGCTACTCTGCTCGGCCCGAACCACCACTTCGCCTGACTCCGTGAATTTGATTGCGTTGCTGATCAGGTTGGCGATGATCTGCCTGATTCGAACCGCGTCTCCGAACCGGCGGGTTGCAATGTCAAAAGGCATGTCGATCAAGAGCTCCAGGTTCTTATCGTACGCCTTCTTCGCAAACAGGCTGCCGGTCTCCTCGACGATCTGTCTAAGATCGATCTCAGAGACTTCCACGCTAAGCTTCCCCGCTTCGATCTTCGAGAAGTCGAGGATATCGTCGATGATGTGCATCAACGCGTCTGCGCTGTCCAAAATCGTCGTCGCATAGTCTTTCTGCTCGTCGCTCATTGGCGTTCCGAGCATCAATTCGGTCATGCCGATGACGCCGTTCATCGGAGTTCTGATCTCGTGGCTCATGTTAGCCAGAAACTCGGACTTCAGTTGGGAAGCCTCCATCGCCGCTTCTCTCGCCTCTATCAGTTCTTCAACTACGCGACGGCGGTCTGTCACGTCGTGCACCGTGTTCACAACACGGACGGTATTCCCTTGCGCATCGAATTCCGGCGCCGCTTTGATGTGCACGTATCTCGTCTCCCCGTCATGCTGCGGCCCAAGTCTCACGTCGCATTCGAAGGGATGCCCAAGCTTGACCGCAGCATCGATTCTCGCTTCGAGAAGAGGATAATCTGTTGGATGAATGAGATGGGTGTACTCATCGTTTGACGGAGGGCCTGCCTTTCGGTCCCAGCCGTAGATCTCATAAGTCTCGTCCGTCCAATCGCTCGTTTTTGAGGCAACGTCATAAACCGAGCTGCCGATGTGAGCGAGCCTCTGCGCTTCGGCAAGCCTCGATTCGCTCACCTTAAGCCTTTCCTGCTCGGCCTTCCGGCTAGTAATGTCGAACATGGCGCCGTCCAGGTGCAGGGCGCCAGTTTCTTCGTCGCGGGCGACCTTGCCGCTCTCCTCTATCCAGAGCATAGTCCCGTCGCGCCTGAAGATACGATATTCGATGCAGTAGGAGCCTATCGTTTCGCACGCGCGCTCCGCCGCCGAGAGTACAAGCTGGTAGTCGTCCGGGTGAACAAGGTTGACGAATTTGACTTCCCCACCTTCGAGGAACTCCTCAGCGCCGTACCCAAGCAAAGCTTCCACATTCTTGCTCAGGAATTCGATCTTCCAGTCTTGATCTCCCCGAGCGCGAAAAATGATGCCAGGGATATTCGAAACCAGCGACTCAAACATCTTCTGGCTGTTAACGGTGGCTTCTTGCAGCCTACGCGAGCCAGCGGCAAGACGCATTTCCTCGGTGATATCTTCCAGGATGAAGCAGTAGTACGGGCTCGTTGGATCAGACCCGTCGACGGGAGTTAAGGTCACCCGCCGGCTGAGCTCCTCGCCATCGACTTCGCGGACGTATTCATATCGGACTGAAGATCCGGCAACTCTGGTTTCCGCAGCTTTCTCATGCACTAACTCGACCATTTTGCGGCTTAAACCGACTTCGGTGGCAGTCTGGCCTGCCATTTGCGCGGCCGTAAGTTTGCACGTAGCAGCGGCGGCCTCGTTCACCGAGTGAAATCGGAAGTCGCCATCCAAAAGCTCCACAACTCCAAGGCCCATGGGAGCGCAGTCGAAGAATCTCGCAAGTACTCCGCCTTCAATTACCATCTAAATCAGAAGCCTCGTCCCCATCCGGTTACCTATCATTTATTCGGCAACAAAGACCGCTACTTTTAGGCTGTGCCTACCGATAATCAGACTAGAGTGGAGCTTCAAAGCCTAGCTATCAAAATTGCGCGGAGCGAAAACCTCGCTTCCCCACCAGAGGTGGTGAAGTCGGTTCTCAAAGCAATTGGAGAGGATGACGCCTCGGGTCGTGCCATCGAGAAGTTGATCGAGCGCGATTCGGCGCTCACCGCGAAGGTGCTCAGAGCAGCCAACTCGGCCTATTACGGCTGCACCAACATTCCAACCGTTGGTAGGGCGATCAGCGTGCTGGGACTTAATACCGTACGGTCGCTCATTGTGAGCATCGCTTTCGGGCAGATGATGGCCAGCCGCACTTTGGCCAAGAACTTCGACAAACTTGCTTGCTGGAAGCACAGCTTGGCGGTGGCGACCGCGGCGCGGATCATCGGAAAAATGAAGATGCCCATGAAGGCTGAAGAGTTATACGCCGCGGGAATGCTCCACGACGTTGGCCTCCTCGTGCTAGACCGTTTCTGCCCCAACGAACTGGACGCCGCTATCAAATTGGCCTTCGAAAAAGAGATCACCCTCCACGATGCCGAGAATCGGATCTTAGGGTTCGATCATTCGGCAGTTGGGACGCTGCTCGCCGAAAAATGGAGCCTTCCGCCCGTGATTTCGGACGCGATTCAATATCAGTTCGACCCCATGATGAGCGCCAATCAGTTTGAGACGACGTGTATTATCGCAACGTCCGAGGTCCTTGCCGACCAGTTCGGCTTCTCGAACAATTCGCCCGCCGGCCTTTTGACCAACGACCCGTTGGTCGAAGATTCGGTTGGCTTGCCCCTCGAACAGTTAGTCATCGTGGGACAGGTTATGGTCAACGAAGTGGCTCAAGCTCAGCGCTCGTTCCACATGGCCGCCTAATCCCCATTTGGCCCAAACCTAGGCCGCGTACCGGCCCATATCTCGGCGGAAGCCCTCTAGAATGGTTCGCGCCTGGCCCGCGCTCACTTCCCTGAGGCAGGTGTCCCCGGTGAACAGATCGTTGCAACCGGGCAGCGTGCGAAGATCGGCATGGGTCGATTTGCAAAGGCCCATCGTCCAGTCACCGAAGGCGCGCTGCTCGATTGGGCCGTGCAGCAGCCGCATAACCCGATTGTGCCTGCGGTCCTGCTCGATGCGGCTAAAGATCGCGGCGACCGCATCTGACGGTCCTTCCAAAATCTGCAAGAACGAGCCTTCGGCAAAGACCAGCATCCCCGTGATTCCCGCTATTAGGTTCTTTTCTCGGGATTTCTCCAGGATTGACGTCAAGGCATCCTCCCCGAAATTTGGGGCGGCCGCACTCACATACACGCATTGAACCAGGTCGTTTCCTTTGCGATCGCTTGCCACAGGCTTAGTATCGGAATATAGTTGACTCGATCGAAGACCTCTTAGAGTCGCTTCCACCCAAGCGAGCGCCGGTGTAAACTTTCCCTTTCAGGAGGCAGAGCAGGAATGTCGATTAGCACCGAATGGGTCACGCTAGAGGTGGCGGATGGCGCCCAAATGCGCGCGTATGTGGCGAGGCCGGAGAACTGGAACGGTCGGGGGCTTTCCGTTTATCAAGAGGCTTTTGGCGTGAACGCGCATATTCGAGACGTCACCGAAAGATTCGCGCGCGAAGGTTTCCTTGCCGTAGCTCCCGAGCTTTTTCACCGAACGGGCCCCGGCTTCGAAGGAGACTATGGGGATTTCGCCGCCGTCATGCCCCACTATCAAGCACTGACGGACGCTGGCCTCGCCGAGGACCTGCTTGCCGCGCACGCCTTCCTGCTTGCGGAAAAGTCGACGAAGACCGCCTGCATCGGCTTTTGCCTGGGGGGCAAAGCCTCCTTTCTGGCCGCCGCCGCCACCCCCGCGGATTGTGCGGTGGCCTATTACGGCGGCGGCATCGCTCCGAACGAACGTTCGAAGGGTCTGCTTGATCGCGCATCCGAAATCAAATGCCCCATCCTGATGTTTTGGGGCGGGCTTGACACCCACATTCCACCCGAGCACTACCGAGCGGTAGAAGACGCCCTGCGCGCGGCAGACAAGACATATATCCAAGTGGTCATCTCCGACGCCCAGCACGGATTTAACTGCGACGCCAGGCCGAGCTACAACGCCGAAGCGTCAACAATGGCGATGGCCCTAACGAAGTCTTTCTTCGATACCCATTTGGCATAGGGGCAACCGAAGCATCCCTATTGCTCCGCCGGGTCCGCAGTGGCGCACCCTCTTAGGGTGCGAATCGAGCAAGGCTCGACCAACATTGGGTCCGCCGCAGGCGGACAGTAGTGAGCTTGCGAACGTTGTCATCCCGGCTTGCCGGGACGAGGTACGCCAACTACAAGTTAGCGCAAGTCCCCGCAATACGCTCCACCCAACGCCAAGGGTCCGCCACAGGCGGACAGTAGTGAGCTTGCGAACGTTGTCATCCCGGCTTGCCGGGACGAGGTACGCCAACTACAAGTTAGCGCAAGTCCATAGCGGAGCCCAGCTTGCTGGGCCTCGCTATGGACTTGCGCTTTCGGAAAAGACGGGATAATCGCCGTTCCCATTTCCGAAACTCCGGAATCGTTCGAAGACCCATCAAGCGTATTCTGCTATAGACCCAATAAAAACTGGATCATAATGGCTTTGTCGATGAAGGGCAATAAGCTTTTCTATTGCGTGATCGGGACGTTGCTTCCGCTGCTGATGTTGTTCGGCGGCGCGATCCACCATCACGATAACGAAGAGGACGAGTCCCACTGTATAGTGTGCTCGACCGGTGCCGTCGATCGCCGGCGGGATAACGCGGTCGCTTCGGTGCTCCATCGCCTGGCCCCAGGCGGACGGGGTGGGCACGACCTTGTGCCGGCCTATATCCGGTCCGCAGTTCCCCGAGCCACTTCATTAACGACGTCCGCGCCGCTTCAGGTTGCGTGCGTCCCATCGAGAAGCACCCTCGACCTTATCGACTCGGCCACGTCGAGCCCGAGAAACCTCTGGCTTTACGAGGATGCGCCCGCAAAACGCGGGCCGCCGCGCCAAAACGGCTCTCGCGCTCCTCCTTGCACGGCGTAGTCCGCGGTTTGGGTTAATTCCCCTGCCTGCGTGAACGCCTGTTTCTGTCTTTCCGCCTTGTGTCATTGCGTCTGCGGTTCCCGCTATCGCCGTGGCACAGAGGCCGCGACCGCCGTTTCGCGGAGTTCGCGAGACGGGAGTTATGCAAGGAGATCGAGTCAATATGTATGCAAGCCGTTTTCGGCTGAGCAAGCGCTTCGTGGCTTGCTCGGTAATCACGTTACTAACCGTTGCGTCGACATTTGCCGACGTTTTCGGACGCCTCAGAATCATCGTCAAGAACGCGGACGACGAGAAGGGGATCGCCAAGGCGACCGTCGTTCTCGAGGACTCCGCCGGAGTTCATCCAAAAATCACCCTAACGACTGGCGCCGATGGCGCGGTCACGACCGACCTGCTCGAGGCCCGGGCCTGGCACATCACGTCCAGTGCCGCGGATTACCAAGATGACAAGCGCGACGTTGCCGTTCTAAGGGACACGACCACCGACGTCGAAATCCTTCTCGAGCCTACCAAGGAAAAGGTTATCGTCATCAAGGGGCAGAAGAACGTTGTCAAAACGGGGGACTCGTCGAGCACTGTTCAGAGGGACCAGAAGTTCGTCAAGTCGTTCCCGGCAACTGGCGGAAACCCACAAAGTTTGCAAAAGGAGCTTGTTTCCACCCCAGGTCTCGTGCTCGACTCTAACGGCCAGGCACACCCTGGCGGCGAGCATTCCGGCACGACCATGTACTTCAACGGCGTTCAGATTCCGGGGGCGTTTCAAGGAAAGTTCGCCTCACTCCTGAGCCCGACTGCCCTTCAGAGCATCGACGTTCAGACTGGGGGCTTTGCCCCAGAATATGGTAGCGAGGCCGCCGCCGTACTGAACGTGAACCTGCGTGCCGGCACGGTAACGCCGTTCCTCGATTACTACGCACAGGCAGGAACGTACCGATCCATGTTTGGCGATCTGACCTTTGGCGGGCAGGTTGGAAGCGAATACGGCGAGCCTCTGGACAATGGCCTCAGGGCGAAACGCCTGTCCTATTTCGTCGACATGACGGCGCGAACTACCGGCAACGCGATCGAGCCGCCTCAACCTCAGATCCAAACCGACCATAACACGGGCAACTCCTATACTGGTTTGGCCAACATCGAGTACCACGCTTCGGACAAGGACAGTCTGTCCGTAATCCTGTCGAACGACCCCGCGAATAACGAGATCGCCAATCGCGCCGGCTTGCCCTCGAGCTACACGCCCTTTGGACAAGGGTTCGGGTTCAACGGCAAGAGGAACGCGGATGGCAGCATTCCGGCGTTGGCGCAGGTGAACCCGGGCGGACTTGGTTCGAACGTGGACCCCTTACAGTCGCAAAACGCGGACGGCCAGGCCGACGACCAAACCGATCATAACGAGTTTGGGGTCATGACGTGGAGGCGGAATATCAGCAGCCAGTGGACGAGCCTTCTATCGTTCGCCCTAATGCACGCCGGCCTCGACACCACGAACGACAATCCTCTCATCCCTTCGCTCGCTTACGGCGTTTTGCCGGTCGACAACTCCATCGAGTTCAATCCGACGATTCGCCGAAACTCGCACGACGCGGAAGTTACGGGCAGTTTGACCTCTTCGCAGCGAGATCACACATTCAAGTCGGGATTTGTGTTCGACCAGCAAAACGGTGAGGAGTTCTATCAACTCATTCCCGGAAGCCAACTGGCGCTGGACGATCTCGCGAATCCCGCGGTGGGACAGCCAGGGCTGCTTCCTGCCGGAACCTACGAAGTCGACGCCACCGGAGCGCCGGTGCTCGACGTTTACGGTAACCAGATCTACAAAGCCAATGCCGGGGCAACGGCCCCCATGCTCTACGTCCGGAGATCGGGCCATTATGCGGCTGGCTACATGCAAGACAACTGGAAAATCAACAAGCGTCTTACGCTGAACTACGGTCTGCGCGCGGACAGCTACTCGCAGAACCAAACGAGCACGATCGTTGGCGGGGCGGCCACCCAATCCAGCGTGGACAAGACGTACCTGTCTCCAAGGATCAATGCGGCCTACGCGCTCGATCCGCGGACGGTTGTCAGAGCCGACTTCGACCGCATGGTTACTCAGCCTCCGTTGGCACAAGGGACAATTCTTGGAACCCAAATCAAACCGGAAACCTGGAGCCAATTCGATGCATCGATTGAGCATCAGGTTGGTCCGGGCCAGTCCGTTCGGGTAGGCGCTTACAAGAAGCTGATTACGGATCAGATCGACACAAGCCTTCTGGTTGGCCAAACGCAGATGGGCGCCTACACGTCCGTGAACTTCCAGAGCGGCCATGCCTCCGGGATCGAAGTCACGTATAACCTGGCGCCGGAGACGATCAAGGGCTTCGCCGCATACGTAACCTATACCAACTCACTGGCCAAGCCTAGCGGATCGGTCAACGGGAACGCGGCGCTATTTGGCGCAGCACCGACCTATAACGACCACGACGAACTCAACACGCTTAGCACCGGCGCTAACTATACGTTCGGCAAAACCGGTACGGCGCTTGGGGCCGACTTCTATTTTGGAAGCGGTACGGAGTCAAGCCGCCTGGCCGGGGACCTGCCGCGCCAATCGCGCTACTACCTAAACCTGTCGCTCGTGCAACCGCATATCCTGCCGCACGTCGACTTGGAGTTCCTCGTCGAAAACGCGACCAACAACCTGGCGGTCATCAACTTCCAGTCGGGCTTTAGCGGAACCCGGTTCCAGCAAGGCCGAGCATTTGAGGTCGCACTCAAGGGCTCATTCTGATTGGGTGAAAGGTGCGGGTGCAGGGTGAGAAGTACAGGGTGAAAGGATAGAAGTGAAAAGTGAGAGATGGATGATCAAGGATGAAAGTTCAGGTTCGCTTAGGGCAAGCGAACAGAATCCGCATCGTCCCGATTCCGTCAGTTCACTTCTATCCTCTCACCTGGCACTTCTCCACCTATCACCAAGCCCTTTCATCTAGCACTTCTAAGCCTTTCACTTCCACTTTTCACTTTGCACTTTTCACATGGAAAAAAAATGAACACAGTTCTTGAATTCTTTAAAGCAGGCGGGTTTGTGATGTATCCGCTCCTCGTGCTCTCGCTCGCCGCCGTTGTGATTATCTTCGAGCGGCTTTTCGCCTTTCGTCAAATGGGCAGCACCGCGCCCGGCCTGACCGATCAGGTTCTCGCTCTTGTCCGTCAAGGCAAGTTCGAGGATGCCCGAACATTGGCCGATTCTAGGCCGGGCCCGGTCGCCGCCTCCATTTCGACTATTCTCGAGAATCGGATTCTGCCCGAGGCGGAGCTCGAACGCCTCGTCGAAGAAGCCGGCCAGCCCTTTTTTCAAGGATTGGAACGCTTCCTACCTGTCCTCGACACGACCACTACAATATCGCCGCTGCTCGGCCTTCTCGGAACGATCGTCGGGATGATCGGCACGTTTAACGCGATCGCGTCCCAGCAGGGGCGTGGCAATACGGACAGCGTGCTTTCGGGCGTGGGCGAAGCGCTTTATGCCACCGCGACCGGCCTTTGCATCGCGGTCATCTGCTTCGTGGCCTACAATTACTATGCCTCGCGCCTCCGGTACGTGATCTCCGAGACGGAGCAGGCGGCAACCCGCGTTCTCAACGGAATCGCGGGTCACAGCGCGACCGATATGAAGGCGGAGGGGATGAAGAATGCGGTTTAAGCAGCGCCCCCAACTCAAGCGCACGAAGATCGAGATCATTCCGATGATCGACACGATGTTCTTTCTGCTCGTGTTCTTCATGCTCTCTTCCCTCGCCCTCACCAAGATGAACGGGCTCAAGGTGAACCTGCCCCAAGCGAGCACGGCCGAACCCCAAATGGCGACCCAGATCACCGTCACCATCGACCCTCAGCAGAACGTGTACATCAATAAGCAGAAGGTCGATATCAACGACCTTGGATCGACCTTGGTACAGACCCTGGGAGCTGGAGCAGACCTGTCGAAGGAGTCGATCATCATCAACGCCGATCTCACCGTGCCGCACGGGCTCGTGGTTCACGCGATCGACGAGTGCCGTTCGGTTGGCGCCACTCGCTTCTCCATCGCAACCAAGCCGGATGCGCCGGCAGGCGGTCCTTCGCAGTGATTCCCTCCGAGTTCTCCCGGTTGCGTAACGCGATCTTCTTGGCGCTCCCAATCGACGCGCTGTTATGGGTTGCGGCCGGGTATGCGTTCCTGAGGCCGGCCCCTCCCGACCTGGCGCCCATCGAGATCCAGCGCGTCGTGATGGACGAGAAGCAGAAGATCACGCCAAAGATCGTCAAGAAGGAGGACGTGCTGAAGAAGATTCAGAAGGCGCTTCCCAAGCCTCCGCCACCCAAGCCGCGTCCCGAAAGACATGAGGTCCCGCCAGAGGCGCCTCCGAAAGCGCCTCCGAAGGAAGAAGGCGCCCACAACAAGGTTCTCACCGCGCCACCGGTAAAGAACGCCCCGCCCGACGTCCATACCGCGCTTGCGGGCGGAAACGCTGACGTCGGCAAGCCAACTGAGGAGCAGAACGCGGGCGCCGCCAAGGTCAACCCGCCAAGCCCACCGCCTCCGACACCTCAACCAACGCCACAACCCGCTCCACCCGTCGCCAAACCGGCCCCTGCCCCGCCGCCTCCACCCCCACCGGCGGAGCAGCCGAAGCCCGAACCGCCCAAGCCCAAGGGGCCGACCAAGGACGCCGAACCGGTCAGCCAACCTATGCCCGAGATTCCAGATGAGCTAAAATCACAATCATTTAAGACGTTCGTGCGGGTTGCCGTCGAGGTCGACGAGAACGGGAATCCTTCGGTGACGCTAAGAACATCCTCGGGCAACCCAGAAGTAGACCGCCGCGTGCTCGAGGCGCTGAAGCGATGGAGATGGAAGCCCGCGCTCAAAGATGGTGAACCAGTGAGATCGACCCAACGCTTTAAGTTCGAGTTCGAGGTGCAATAGCCCTGCCAAGTTCGGTAGAGGCGCTCCTCGCTGTCTTCGTGGTCAGCCTACTGTCGTTGGTGGGCGTCGCCACACTTCGCATGCGGGCGGAGTTGGTCGAGAGTTTGATGCCGCGCGTGCTTGCGCTTGCGGTTGGCGCGCTACTAGGCGACGCCTTCTTGCACCTCCTGCCAGAAGTTTACAAAACCGCGCCGGCCCTCCAAACCGGGCTGCTCGTGATGGCGGGAACCCTGGTTTTCTTCGTCATCGAGAAGTGGATGGGCGACCACGCCGAAACCCACCCGCCCGAAGGCTCGATCGCTCCTCTGGGCCCAATGAGCATCATCGCCAACAGCATCCACAACTTCGTCGACGGCATGCTCATCGCGGGCGCCTTCGTCGCCGACCGCGGTTTGGGAGTGGCGACCTTCGTCGCGGTGGCCCTGCACGAAATCCCCCACGAGGCGTCGAACTTCGCGATTTTGCTCCACGCCGGCTACTCCCGCACCCGGGCGGTTCTTGTGAACTTTGGGGTCGGCGTCGTGGCGATGCTCGGCGCAGTGTTCGCCTTGTTGATCGGAACAAGGTTGAGCTCCTTCCCCTCTTACCTTCTGCCGTTTACGGCGGGGTGCTTTGTCTACCTAGCCTGCTCGGACCTTATGCCAACCCTCCTCCGTCGCGGCGGAATCCGCGCGCTGTGGAGCCACTTCCTGATGATGGTGATCGGGATGGGACTGATGGTGGCGCTGCTTAGATTGGAGGGGCATTCGTAAACCAGTGACTCCCTCGAACACACGAACGTCTTTCTAAGCGGGACCAGCAATCTAATCGGAGACACGTCAGCCCAAAATTGAACACCGTGCAAAGCAAGAGTTCTAGCGCATTAGGACCCGTGAGGTTCCTGGGCTTACTAATGATCCTGATCATCAGCGGGTGCTCGCGCATTTCAGACCTGATCGTGATCAATACGAGCGATAAGCCAATCGAAATCCTAAGACCCGATACCAAATCCAAATGGGAGGTCGATGCCCACTCTCAGCACGCTATTAGCGGAATCGTATTCGTCCCCGCGCTGACCTATGATCTCAACCGCCTAAGGGTCGCCAGACAAGGCCAACCTCCGGTTCCGTTGAACCTGGGGCTGCGGAAGGTTGGCTCGGTTGCCAATCCGGACGAACAAAGGATCGAGTTCGTAGGCCCGGGACTGATCCTCGACGTCGAATGAAGCGTAACTTTCTCGCGATCTACAGTTCAGGGGTGTTGGTGCTCGCGGTGGTAGTTCTGTGCGCTGGCGCCTATACGGTCTTTGGAGGTCGCAATGAAGATCTTATGCTGACGAACGACCTTCCCTTTCCTGTCGTCGTTTCAGAACAGGGCGGAGGTGTAATTGCCCGGATTGAGCCCGGAGAACCAGTCACGCTGCCATCGATCCTTCGAGATTACATTCTTTGGCCGAGCATCGTAGTGAAGAACGACAAGGGTGAGATTGTTCAGGTGGTTGGCGACGACGCAACCGCTAACTCCTACAGCTACATGGGCAGACTCGTCATTGTGCATATCACAGGATTGACTACGCCGGAAGACGCGTCAGACTACTCGTTCTACGAACGTGGCCATTCAGCGAAGTGAACACCTTAGGGCTTTAACGCATCTCCGACGAGCGTGCAAGTGCCCTCTTATTTTCACGTTATACGTTAACATAAGCCCGCGGCACTACATCGGTGTCGAATGACCCCCGTCTAGTGTTACAATATTATTGCTGTTTAGGTTCGGTGGGTTCGTTTGGCAATTTCCATTCCTGTGCTTGGCGGGTTGTCCACTTCCAATTATTGGAACCGTAGAATGCGCTAGAGCCGCGGAACGGAGGCGATTGTGGTGGCAGCCAGGGGCTAGACGATGATTAAGTTTTCAAGGAGCGTGGAAGCGCATTTCTCGTTATTGCGAACCCCAATTGTAATTACTGATTTTTTGCCTTTCTTGTCACATGAATATATAGAAATCCGTCTGTACCTTCGAGGACGGTTCGGACGCCTGGAGGCCGTGAAATTCTTCGACCCTTTCAGGGTCGCCGGAAGAAATGGTGCGCCTTTCCCGGGGTGTCGCTTTCCGCCTTCGCCTTCGGCTTTGGCGGATCGCTCAACCACGGGCTATTCTCTGTGATCCCTTCGGGATATTCGGGGTGGTTAGCTCGGCTCGACCGGCAACGAGTGAGTGCATGCTTCAAGTGTTCTTGGGTATGCAGGAACTCAACGGCCTTTAATGCGAATATGCTCCGTCCCCCGCCCGCTTAAAGGTGTAGTCCCCTGGAACCGCAGTGAGCACAAACTCGAAGGACACGAAAAGGATAGATGACCACAGCTTCGTTCCCATTTGTTGCCGTGAGCTGCCCGACGGGCTTTCCATTTTCTTGCCAACCACAAAACGAATTATGGTGCAGGTTACTAAGCCCTCGGTGTTTTTGAAGAAGGGGTGATCATCGAGATACTTCCCGCAACTATGGGTGGCGACGAAGGGAGCTTGCTTGTTCACTGGACATCTGCACGTTATTTGCCAGGATGTATCCGCCGATTAAGGGTAATTATGGCGGCCTTAAGCTCGGCGTAGGTGACCCAGTTCCGACGCTTTTTCTTGAAAGGTAGCGGGAAGTAAACCGGTGGGTACTCATCGCCAATGAACAGCACTTGCGGTCCGCCGAACATTAAGGGTTCCTCCGTGCATGTGCATCCTGACGACTCTAGAGTTATCAATACCTCTGCTCCGTCCATTTTTCCTGGTAGTCCCGTGCCCTTCGATAACCGATGTAAGAAAACGATCGAGTCATTCCCTCGGACCCTGTTCGCAAGCACTTCGGGATTCGGTAGCGTTTCGGGTCCAACTCTTTCATCTACAGGGGCAAGCTCGATGTATTTGCCTGGGGATCCGACTGAACTCCAGATAATGTCCCTGACCGCTAGATGATACGGATCGGTCGTAGGTTTAACACGAACAATTAGCTCCGCACTACGAAGCAGAGAATTGATCGGAACAGGGGCGAGTTTCGCCGCGCGACGGAAGGAAGAATGTAGGGCCAGAGCTATCAGAAATGTCGTCATCTTTATCTGGGATTCTCGATGGATCTTACTGGCCAGCGACCGCGCGGTGGCGGAGGGTGTCGAGCGTTCCCGTAAACAGCCATCCGTAAAGGGCCCCAAAGAACAGAAATCCCAAAAGAAACCAGATTCTGCCATCGCATGGCGCGTCGTCATCCACCGTCGCGCCATCTTACCTTCATGGTCGCTTTAGGTTCGGATGGGCCCCTTGTGGACCATGAAATTCTTCTACCCTTTCAGGGTCGCCGGAAGAAATGGTGCGCCTTTCCCGGGGTGTCGCTTTCCGCCTTTGACGTTGGCAAAGGCGGATGCGCTCGACCGCCGGGCTATTCTCTGTGATCCCTTCGGGATACTGGAATGCCGTGGTCGCCGGAGTCCTTTATCCAAGCCTTTGTGCAATTGTTCTTCTGATCCTTCGGGATATCCGGAACTGCGTCCCTTCGACTTCGCTCAGGATCGGCAAGCCGCCTGCAAAACAAAGCGCTGCCCTTCGACATTGTTCGCCGTCATTATGATCGCCTCCGTTCTGCGGTTTCTGCGTACTCTGCGGTTCCAAAGTTTCGAACCCATGCGCTTAAGGAAATGAATGCGAATTACCAAACGAACCCACCGAACCTGAACATCAATAAACTTGCAACGCCGGATAGCCGGCGTCGGTCAAAAAGCGGAACTCCTCATCAGAGCAGCGCAGACTCCTCAGTCTGCCGGTCGGGCGAAGCTCGACAAAATGCGCGGACCGCAAACCTCGCTAGCCTCACAGGCGGAACAAAAAAAGGGCCCGGCGCGAAGCGCCGGGCCCTTTGACACAAGTGGCCTACTCTTCGGTCGAGCCTTCCGGCTCGGCGGCTGCCATATCCGCAAGAGACGGGAACGCCAGGCCGGCGCCGAAATCTTCCATCTCTTCTTCTCCCGCTTCCACAAGCGCAGATAGGGATTGCTCGGCCCAGCTTGGGCCTCGCTGCACGTCGATCGCCACGTTGCGGTACTGCTGGATGCCCGTTCCGCTCGGGATGAGGCGGCCGATGATGACGTTCTCCTTCAGACCGATCAGTTGATCCTTCTTTCCGCGGACGGCGGCCTCGGTGAGAACGCGGGTCGTCTTCTGGAACGAGGCGGCTGATAGGAACGAGTCCGTGGCCAACGACGCTTCGGTGATACCGAGCAGAATCCAGGTCGCGGTTGCTTCCTTGGGGTCTCGCTCGATGTTTTCCTCGCTGATCGGGTCCACGTACTTGATCTTCTTGCCTGACTGGATCAGGGTGCGAACGCGCTCGTTCTCACGCTGGAAAAGGAATCGATCCACGATCTGACCTGGGAGGAACGGCGAGTCGCCTGGCTCCTTGACCTGCCGCTTTCGCAGCATCTGGCGAATGATAACCTCGACGTGCTTGTCGTTGATGTCCACGCCCTGGGCCTTATACACGCTCTGTAGGTTCTCGACGAAGTAGTCGTAAACCGCAGCCGCGCCAGCCAGTTCGAGCACCTCGTGCGGATCGCGGGGACCTTCCGTGAGGGGGTCGCCTTTGATGACGCGCGAGCCTCGACTTACCGGCAGTTTTCCAAGCGGTGGGACGAGAATCGGATAGAAGATGTTGACCTTCTCGATGTTGTGCTTCCTGAGAAGCGCGATCGAGGGGGCGGTCAGCTTCTGGCCGAGTAGCTTGTCGATCGCGGGATCGGGCGCTTCGGTCCAAGGCTGGCTGTCTGCGATGTACGCGTCCTTGATTGGGCCCGTCGTCGGCACCGTCGCCTCGACGATAACCCAACGGCCAAAGGAAGACTCCTGCACCGACCGGACGATTCCGGTGACAGGGCAGATGATCGCCTTACCACGGGGTTGGCGCCGCGCTTCGAAGATCTCTTCGACGCGGACGATACCGCTCGATTCACCTGTCCAGGCATAAAAGAAGGTCTTTCTCGAACGCTCCCAAAGCTTCTTGGACTCGTTGTCGGCTTTCTCCAGCGCCTTCGCGGCTGCCTTCGTCTGCCGAAGCGTCTTCTTTTTCGCCGCCTCGTCTTCGACGGCGTTGATGGTTAGGGGCACGTTTTCGAACATGGCCTTAACCGCGCCTTCTTGCGATTCGAGGAGCTTGGTCGGGTCGAACTGCTTGAGGTCCGTATCGGTGGCAACCGCGAAGTCCTCCATGAACTGGCGGATGAACTTACCGGTCTTGTACTGGTTCGTTCGAGCGATGGTTGCCGAACCGGCCACGCCGCCGGTGTGGAACGTTCTCATTGTAAGCTGCGTTCCCGGTTCGCCGATGGACTGCGCGGCGATGATTCCCACCGCGACGCCGACTTCCACGAGCTTGCTCGTCGAAAGGTCGATTCCGTAGCACTTGCTACAGATGCCCTGTTCGAGTTCGCAAGTCAGCGGGCTGCGAAGCAGCACCGTCAACTGGCCGTGGTCGTTCACTTCAAAGCCATGCTTCTGATACTTCTCGGTGACCTTGTTGCGCTCTTCGTCGCTCTCGGCAGCGTCCATTTCAGCCACGAACTGGTTCTCAACCCTCGTGACTTCCTTGGCTTGCTCGCGGGTGATGATCGTTCCGATCTCGATGAGTTGGTTGCCCTCTTTCGGATCGCTAAGCGTGGTCAAGGCGACGCGGCCGAACATACGGTCGCCGATCGGTTCGATCACTTCACCCTCGTCGAGGATTCGGTGAACGTAGATGCCTTCGGTGGTGTCGCACTCGTGCCTCTTGATGATGACGTCCTGAGAGACGTCGACCAAGCGCCGGGTCAGGTAGCCCGCGTCCGCCGTTCGAAGGGCGGTGTCGGCCAAACCCTTTCGGGCGCCGTGGGTGGTCACGAAGTATTCGAGCATCGTGAGGCCTTTGTGGAAACTGCTCTTGACGGGCAGCTCGTAAATAACCTCGTTGAACTGGTTGAACATGAGGCCGCGCATTCCGGCAAGCTGCGCAAGCTGCTTGACCGAACCACGGGCGCCGGACACGGTGATGATCGACAGCGGGTTGAACTGCTGGAGACCGTTGACGATCTCTTTACCGATTTCGTCGTAGGTGTCGGTCCAGAGCTTGATCAGGCCCTGCGTCATCTCGTTATAGGTGAGCATGCCTCGGCGGAACTGCTGGGCGATCTTGGTCGACTTTTCGTCCGCTTCCTTGATGATCTCTTCCCTTCTCTCTGGCGGGTCCATGTCCGTAATGGCGATGGACAGGCCGTAAGCGGTCGCCCACTTGAAGCCGAGATCCTTCATGTCGTCGAGGAGCCTGATCGTGCCACCCACACCCACGCGCTTGTGGCAGCGAATGATGGTTTCCGCGATGTTCTTCTTGGTGAGCTCCATGGTTAGGAACTCTTCGCTGTATTTGAGCGGGTACGGCAGAACATTGTTGAAGATCAACTGTCCAGGCGTCGCCCGGGCCGTGATCGTCTCGAACTCCTGCTCGAGCGGAACGAGTTCGCGCTTCTCCTCGCCTTCTTCGTCGGTGGTGGTCTCGTACTTGAACTCCTGGCCGGTGTTGGGGTCGCGGTAGTCGACCTCGCCATCGACGTGGAAGATCGGCCGCTGAAGACGGGTGAGGATCGGCTCGTTCAGGTGGATGCGGTTCTCCATGGCAGGAGACTGAAGCGCGTAAAGCACCTCGTCCAGGCTTCCGAACGTCCTTGGGGCTGGATTCTTTTCAGGATCATCCTCATGGAGGCGCTCCTGTTCGGCCAGCTTCTTTCTGCCCGCCGCGCTCGTGAAGGTGAGCGCATAGGAGCCGAGAACGATGTCCTGGATTGGCGAAACCGTCGGCCGGCCGTCAGCCGGTGAGAACAGATTCTGAGTCGAGAGCATAAGCACCCTCGCCTCGGCCTGAGCCATGGTGCTCAGCGGCACGTGAACGGCCATCTGGTCGCCATCGAAGTCGGCGTTGTAGGCGTGGCACACCAATGGGTGAACCTGAATCGCCTTACCGTCTACAAGAATCGGCTCGAACGCCTGAATGCCCAACCGGTGAAGGGTGGGAGCGCGGTTCAGCAGAACCGGGTGCTCCTTGATGACCTCTTCGAGGCCGTCCCAAACTGCCGGGTGCATCCGGTCGATCATTCTCTTGGCCGTCTTGATGTTCTGCGTGATCTTCTTCTCAACCAGCGTCTTCATCACGAACGGCTTGAACAGTTCCAGCGCCATCTCCTTGGGGAGGCCACACTGGTGAAGCTTGAGGTGGGGTCCGACGACGATAACGGATCGGCCGGAGTAGTCGACGCGCTTTCCAAGCAGGTTCTTGCGGAACCGGCCTTCCTTACCCTTGAGCATGTCGCTCAGGGACTTGAGCGGGCGGCTGTTGGAGCCTACAACCGGGCGAGGCCGGCGGCTGTTGTCGATCAGAGCGTCCACCGCTTCCTGAAGGAGGCGCTTCTCGTGGTTGATGATCGATTCCGGCGCGTGGATCTCCATGATCTTCTTAAGCCGGTTGTTGCGGTTGATGATTCGGCGGTAGAGATCGTTCAGGTCGGAGGTCGCGAAGCGGCCGCCGTCGAGCTGCACCATCGGTCGAAGCTCGGGGCTGATGACGGGAATCACGTCGAGGATCATCCACTCCGGGCGGCTGCGCGAAGAGATAAGCGCTTCGACCACTTCCAGTCGCTTGATCGCGCGGGCGCGGCGCTGGCTGGTGGTGACGATGATCTCTTGGCGAAGCTCACGGGCGAGGCGCTCGAGGTCGACTCGGGTGAGCAGCTCCTTGATCGCTTCCGCGCCGATGTTTGCGCGAACGAGCACGCGCAGATCCTGGCGAAGGCGGGCGCCCACGCTATCCAGCATCTTGCTGACCGCACGGTACTTGTCTTCGTCGATGAGTTGATTGCGCTCTAACTTGCCGAGTATCTCTACCGCGAGGTCGAGGTCCTTCAGCCGGTCGTCCGCATCGCGGTATTCGGCCTTGATTCGGTCGTTGATCGCTTTCGCGCGGTCGCGGACGGTCATGTCGTCATACTCGTCCGGGTTGCCGCCGACTTCCTCGGCAAAGCGCTGCAGGCTGTCTTCCTCCAGTTCGCGCATGGAGGCCTGGATCGCCTGCTTCTCTTCCTCGACGCCCTTGCGGATTTCGGGCAAAAGCTCTTCGATCGCGGGGCCGTTGATGTCGATAATGATGAACGAGGCGAAATAGATGACCTTCTCAAGCAACCTTGGCGAAATGTCAAGGATCAGCGAGAGAGGAGAAGGAACGCCCTTGAGGTACCAGATGTGGCAAACGGGCGCGGCGAGCTCCACGTGGCCCATGCGCTCGCGGCGAACCTTGCTGCGCGTGACTTCGACGCCGCAACGCTCGCAAGTGATCCCCTTGTATTTGATCTTCTTGTAGCGTCCGCAGTCGCACTCCCAGTCCTTTACAGGGCCGAAAATTCGCTGGCAGAAGAGGCCGTCCCTTTCGGGCTTAAACGTTCGATAGTTGATCGTCTCCGGCTTCTTTACTTCGCCGTGCGACCAGCTTAGAATGTCCACCCCACTCGCGATACCAATCCTAATTTTATCGAACAGATTTACATCAGGCATATTAAGTTTCTGTTTCTCCTATTGAGACAAATCCTGCATAGTGAGCCGCGTTTCGCGAGCGGGCGACTCGCGAAACGCAACCGTTTTTTTTAGTTGAAGAACCCCACCGATCGGGCGAGCCTCATGTCGTCTCCACCAGACAGCTCGTCCAGATCCTTCAGCGGAAGCTCCTTGTTTTGCAGATCCTCTACCGCGACCTTGAGGCAGAGAGAGCGAAGCTCGTTGACGAGAATCTTGAAAGACTCGGGGATTCCTGGCTCGGCAAGGGTCTCGCCCTTGACGATCGACTCGTACGCTTTCACGCGTCCCATCACGTCGTCAGACTTGATGGTCAGCAGTTCTTGAAGCGTATACGCCGCGCCATAGGCTTCGAGGGCCCAGACTTCCATTTCACCAAACCTCTGGCCGCCGAACTGCGCCTTACCACCCAGCGGCTGCTGAGTGACGAGTGAATATGGGCCGATGGAACGGGCGTGAATCTTCTCGTCCGCCAAGTGCTCCAGCTTCAGCATGTAGATAATGCCGACCGTGATCGGGTTTGGCACCCTTTCGCCGGTGAGCCCGTCGCGGATGAGCGACTTGCAGCTTCTCGGGTCGATTCCGGCCCGAACGTACACGTTGCGCTCCAAGTTGGCGAGCATCGTCTTGTAAACCTGGGCTTCCGCCTTGTGGGCAGGCCCGGCCTTTTCAGGAATCTCTTCGGCTTCCCAGGTTTCCGGGTCGATCTGAAGCAGTTCCTCAACGCTCTTCACGGGAGGCGCGGCAAGGATTCGGGACACCCGTTCGAGCGATTCTTCGTCAAGCTTGCGGAAGGCTTTCTCCACCTTCTCGTACATCTGCTCGACCATGTCGTCCTTCTCGAAAGACACGTCGACCATCAGTTCGGACTTGACATAAGCTTCGAGCACCTGGTGCCTCATATGCTGAGCCAAGCGGTCCATTTCGCCGAGAACTTCGCCTTCGGTAGCGCCTTCGAACGCGGGGCACACATAGCGCACGTCAAGGTGCTTGCCAACGTAGCCGAGGTGGGTCTCGAGGATCTGGCCGATGTTCATTCGGCTCGGAACGCCGAGCGGGTTGAGAACGATATCCACCGGAGTTCCGTCGGCGAGGAACGGCATGTCCTCTACCGGCAGAATCTTGGAGATAACGCCCTTGTTTCCGTGGCGTCCAGCCATTTTGTCGCCAACCATCAGCTTGCGCTTTTGGGCGGTGTAGACCTGCACCGTCATGTTGGTGCCCGCAGGCAACTCGTCGCCAGGAATCTGGAGCAGAGGCTCGTCGGTGCGGTCGCACACGAGGCGCTCCCGCTTCTTCGATTCCTTATAGATGTAGTTGATGGAGGGGCTGAGATATTTGTAGCGGCTGAAGACCTTCACGTCGACGACGGTTCCCTTCTCGCCGTGTGGCAAGCGGAGCGAAACGTCGCGGGTCTCTTCGGCCTTCTTTCCGAAGATGGCAATGATCAGCCTTTCTTCGGCGGTCATTTCGACCTGGCCCTTGGGAGCGACCTTACCGACGAGGATGTCTTCCGGCCGAACTTCCGCGCCGACCCGGATGATTCCGTTCTCGTCGAGGTCCTTCAGGGCCTCTTCGCCAACGTTCGGGATGTCCCGCGTGATCTCTTCCGGTCCAAGCTTGGTGTCGACCGCTTCCGTCTCATGGCGCTCGATGTGGATCGACGTGTAAACGTCGTCCTTCACCATGCGTTCGCTGATGAGGATGGCGTCCTCATAGTTGTATCCGCCCCACGGCATGAACGCGACGAGCACGTTCTTGCCAAGAGCGAGATGGCTCTCGTCGCAGCAGGCGCCGTCGGCGAGGGAGTCGCCGTTGAGCACGCGCTGCCCTGGGAAAACCATGGGCCGGTGGGTGAAACAGGTCGACTTGTTGCTCTGCACCATGTGCATGAGCGGGTAGGTGTCCACTTCGCCTTCGGCGGTGCGGACCCTGATCTCATGGCTGGTGACGAACTCGACAGTTCCCGGGCGAAGCGCGATGACAGCCGCGCCGGAGTCGACGGCGGCGGTTCGCTCGTAGCCGGTTCCAACCGCGGGGCGCTCCGAACGCAGCGTAGGCACCGCCTGCCGCTGCATATTCGCACCCATCAGGGCGCGGTTCGCGTCGTCGTTCTCGAGGAACGGGATGAGCGCGGTCGCAACGGATACGATCTGCACCGGAGAAACGTCGACGTAGTCGACCTTATCTCGGGTGACGATCGGATAGCTTGCGCCTCCAACGTCTCCACCCGCGCAGCGGACCTGCAGTCTCTCGTCGATGATCCTTCCGTCGTCGTCGGTGATGACGTCGGCGGGGGCGACGAGGAGACCGGTTTCCTCCTGGGCGGTCATGTAGATGATTTCTTCGGTGATGACGCCGTCGCGTATCTTGCGGTACGGGGTCATGATGAATCCGAACTCGTCCACCCTGGCGTGGGTGGTGAGCTGCGAAATCAAACCGATGTTCGGACCTTCAGGGGTCTCGATGGGACAGATACGCCCGTAGTGCGAGCGGTGAACGTCGCGAACTTCGAGCTTTGCGCTTGTTCGCTGCAAACCGCCCGGTCCAAGGCTTGAAAGGCGGCGCTTGTTCGTCAACTCGCTAAGCGGGTTGGTCTGGTCCATGAAGGTGGATAGCTGGTTCGACGAGAAGAAGCTCTTGATGGAAGCGCTGACCGGCTTGACGCTGAGAATGATGCCGGGCAGGAGGTTCTCCTGATCGGTGCTCGTCATTCTTTCGCGGGCAACCTTCTCCATACGAACGAAGCCGAGTCGGAGTTGGCTTTGCAGCAGTTCGCCCACGGAGCGCACGCGCTTGTTCTTCAAGTCGTCGATGTCGTCCCTCTTGGCTTCGCTTTGAAGGTAGGGGATCATCTCCAGGAGAACGTCGGCGAGGTCTTCGGCGGTAAGGTTGCGAACGTTGAGCGGCACGTCGATACGCAACTTCTGGTTAAGGAAGCGGCGGCCAACCTTGCCGAGGTCGTAACGCTTAACGTCGAAGAAGAGGCCGTAAATGAGCTGGCGCGCGGCGTCTTCGTTAGCCGCTTCGCCCGGACGAAGCCTCTTATAGATGTCGAGAATGGCTTCCTTCCAGTTCGTGGTCGGATCCTGCTCGAGGGTCGCGTCGGCGAGGGGCATCACGTCGAGAACGTCCATCTTGGCCACGGCCATGGACTCGATCTTCTTGGCGGTTTCGCGCTCGATCTTCTCGAGACGGCGAACGATGACCTTCTTTTCCTCGTCGAGCACGTCGGCGAGGGGGCGCTTGCCCACCAGGTCGTCGGCGGTTGGGTTCTCCAGGTTCAGCTCTTTGCCAAACGTGAACATCAACTCTTCGTTGTTGGAGAGCGGAGTTTCCACGGTGACGATTTCGCTGTGCCGCTCGGCGGGGATTCCCTCGACGATCTTCTTCGTGAGGAACGTGCCGGCCTCGATGAGCACTTCGCCGGTTTCCTTGTCCGCGAGGGGCTCGAAAAGCTTTCGGTGAATGGCGCGGATCAGCGGCAGCTTGACGCGGACGTGGCCCTTCTCAAAGGCGCTGAGCGCTTTGATGAGTTGGGTCAGCGGCAGCTTCTTGGTCTGGCTGATCTGGGTGCGAACCACGAGGTTGGCGTCCGACTCGACTTCGAGCCACGGGCCTTCGTTCGGGATGATGCGCGCGGAAACGAGCACCTGCATCGAACTGTCCACGCCCTCTTCGAAATAGAGGCCGGGCGAACGGGAAAGCTGTGACACGATGACGCGCTCGCGCCCGTTGATGATGAACGTGCCCTTGTCGGTCATCAGGGGAAGGTCCCCCAAATAGACTTCGGACTCGATCACTTCACGGTCACGTCCGCCAAAACGAACGATGGCCTTGATCGGGCCTTCGTACGTCATGTCGCGATCTCGGCACTCGCTCAGGGAGTATTTGGGCTCTCCGAGCGTAAAACTGACGAGTTCTATATAATTAGTTTGTGTAAAATCCCAAATGGGAGAAAACGTGTTGAAAAGTTCTGGTAAACCTTCTTCTAGGAACCATTTGTAGCTGTTGAGCTGAAGTTCAATAAGATTCGGCACCTCGAGGAATCGACCGATTCGCTTCGAGGACGGCTGAATTACTCTCATCCATGCCTCCGGAGGGTGTTGCGCGAACTTTCATAATACCCTGACACGTCGCGGATGTCAAGGCTGAATGGGCGTCGCCCGGTTAATCGAAAAAATATCTGTGCGATAGTTTGTTTGGTTGGTTTTATGGGTTGGAAAAGGGTCGGGTGATCGGTCCTTTTTCTACGGGGCAATGTTCTCAGATGTCAGCGGCCTCTTTTGTCTAAGACCACCTTCGGGGTTCCAATAGGCTGAAAGCGTTGACTGCTGCAGTTCCCAGCTAGACGCCGTTGAAACCTCGGTTCCGCCCGCGTCCAATACGGTCCATATCTGTTATATCTGGATGTAGTTGGGCGATAAACAGGCGTGGCCAATAATGCCAAGTGGGAATGGGATCTCGCTCTCCAAAGGACGCTAGCATAAGTCTGGCGCTAGCAGGGCAGAGCGACAAACCAGAATAGGAACTTGCTTCCTAAGGGCAGCCCGCTGATTTGACCAGAAACCTTGAAAATTGGTCGTACTATTGCTCAATCAGGGCGTATAATGGAACTTAATCTTCGTAATGGTACTGGATAATCAATGTCTATCGAATTGAGACCTCTGGGGGTCAAATGTAATATACAGTGCCAATATTGCTACCAGAACGCTTTGCGTGACGCAGGCAACGTACCTAACAAATATGACCTCGACCTGATGAAGCAGGCCATCGAGCGGGAAGGCGGTGGATTTACGCTTTTCGGTGGAGAACCGCTTCTCGTGCCCGAAGGAGACTTGGAGCATCTGTGGAAGTGGGGGCTGGAGAAATATGGACGGAATGGCATCCAGACGAACGGCACACTGATCAACGACGAGCACATCAGGATGTTCCGAGACTACAAGGTCCACGTTGGAGTCTCCATTGATGGACCGGAAGACCTTAACGATGTGCGGTGGTGCGGCACCCTTGAGAAGACCCGCGAGTCCACTGAGAAAACGCAATGCGCAATAAGCCGACTGTGCGACGAGGGAATGAAGCCCAGCATCATTACGACTCTTCATCGGATCAATGCTTCCTGCGAGAGACTGCCGAGGCTGCACGAGTGGGTTAGATCACTCGACTCGATGGGCATTAGAAATATGCGGTTGCACGTCCTTGAGTCAGACTCGGCGGAAGTCGACGATCATTATGCGCTTAGCGACGAAGAGAATAGGCGCGCCTTTCTAAGCTTCCTAGCGCTTGAGCCGGAACTTACGCATCTGAGGTTTGACGTGTTCGACGATCTTCGGCGTCTCCTGCTCGGTCGGGACAAGGGGACTACCTGCATTTGGAACGGCTGTGATCCCTATACAACCGAAGCGGTAAAGGGCATTGAAGGATTTGGGCAGACCAGCAACTGTGGACGAACCAACAAGGATGGTATCGATTTCGTAAAAGCCGAAGAGAAAGGATACGAGCGGTACGTTGCGCTTTACCACACGCCCGAAAGCAGTAACGGTTGCAATGGGTGCCGATTTTTTTCTATGTGCAAAGGGCAGTGCCCAGGGACGGCAGTTGATGGGGATTGGCGCAATCGTACCGAGCACTGCGCCTTTTGGAAGATGCAGTTCACCAGCATCGAGTCTGAGCTGATGCGAGCGGGAAGGCTCCCGCTAACTCAGAGCTCGCTTTTGTCTGGCATTGAGCGCCAGTTGGTGAATGCGTGGTCCGAGGGGCGGAATATCTCTATTAGCGAGGCGATGACCGAACTAATGACCGATGCAGTTTGGGCTCCCAAGTTGCACGCTTTCTACGAGGCAAATCAGTTCACGCATAGTTATGCCAGTGGACGGGTGAAGCATCTCGACCACTGCGATTCCCTTATGAACCACTAACGGCAATGGCGCAACCTTTGTGATCTACCCTACTCCGGTCATCATGGATTCCATCGCAACATATAGACCTATAAGGCTCGATTTTAAGATGCCCCCCTTCAGGCGCACTAGCTGGGTTAGCGCTGAGGCCAAGAATCTCTGGGAACCGCGAATTGCCATGATCACAAAGGCAATTGAATCGGCTGAAATCGAACGCGTGCGCATCGGCGGTAGAAAGTGCGTGTTCATCGACGTAGATTGCGCGGATCTGCCGCCCCTATCGCTGAACCTAGTTCAGGAAGGCCTCCTTTGCATTCCGATCCAGTCTGCAAATAGCCAAAGGGGCAGATCGGATGGCACCACGTGCGCCATTTTGCGGGTCGACTATGTCAACTCATTTGCGTTCGCGTTGGAGAACGACGATCTTGCGACGCTATGCTCCCTGTTAGGGATGGGTATCTGCTGTCAAGACGCCTACATTAACAACCTTGAGGAAGGGATTAGCGATGCCACATGGATCTCAGCCCTGAATTCGGCGCCGAGTGACCCTGCAACGCATAGGGTCGAACTAAAGCCAGGGATTGGGACAAATACGCTTCTACGGTCCATGGGGCTTCGCTTGGTTTCGCACATCCCTTGTCGCTTTGACTGCGAGCACAGCCATAGAGAACAAGCTGACAACCTCGAGGCGCTGCTCACGCTTGGACGGAGGCGAGAAGCGGACTGGCTTACCGAACTCCTCGATATGCCCTTATCTTGGACCAGTCTGCACGGCATCGCCGAAATCAAGACTCCACTATTTAGGCTCTCACTGAGTACTGACCCAGTGGCAACAAAGCTCAGCGTGGTGTTTACTGGAAAGAGTTACCCGACGCATTCGCACCTCGGTGTGTCCTTTCCGTTTATAGTGCCCAATCGCAGGAAATACACGGAATCGCGGGCCTATTTGAAAGGGCTTAACCAACTGCGTCAGATAGCCGATTCGAGCGCGAAAGTCTAATTTCGCCAAATAGTTTGTAACTGAGGAGGAAATAATCATGCAAAAGAATAATCGGTCCATTAGCTCGGGGCTCTCCCGCGCGTCGCTTCTCATAGCGGGGCTCTCCGTGGTGGCTTTCACTGCCGTAGAGGAGGCCCAGGCAACGACGAGGGGAACTAACGCGGTACTGAATGTGTCCGAACACGTCGCCGCTCATCGGGGCGGTGTCCCGGATGGGCGAGTCCCCTCCATAACAAGACCCAGTGTCGATGGCGGAGGAGGCACTGGCGGGGGCGGGGGCGGGGGCGGCAACGGCGGCCATACTGACAACAGTTCCCACACTGATGTCATCAACCACGGGGACAGTTCTCCTCACTCAGACACGGCTCATTCGGACGGGTCGGCCCATACAGACACCGGTACACATACGGACTTGACGGGCCTGGGAATTCATCTAGATTATGGCCATAGCGACAGCAACGCACACAGCGATAGTCCGCACGCGGACACTTACCCGCACTCGGATAGCGGCCCTCTCCACTATGATGTAAATTCGCATAACGACACAAGTTCCTAGGCGAAGATTCGCAGTCACTCTGGAGCTCGTGTCTTGCACTGATTCAGCACGGTGTGATGATTAAACGAGACGCGGGTTCTGTTTAGTTCAGGGATGGTTTGACTATGAAATCGCTTGGCACAAAGAGAATAATAATTGTGGGGTTGGTACTTGTGGCCGTCGCGGCCGGTCTACTCTACCAATTCCGAAACAAGGCCCCGCATTCTTTGACGGTCGCAAGCGTCATTGCAATCTATTGGAAGGGGGACGGGACCGCTCCAAACGGGCTCGGGAGTATTCCGCTTCCGGCGGGGGATTTTATTATCGCTATCTCGAACCAGTACCCTGACAATAATCAACGGGAGGTTCACCAGTTTTTGGAACAAGCGACAAATCAGTTCATATTGAAATCGCCGGGGCATCCTGACGTGTCGGCGCATCTTTCAAACGCTGTCATTAACAGCCAGCGAATCAAATTGGAGAGCTTCGAAGCCAAGGTAGACGGCCCGGATGTACTTAAGCTCGTGCATGGAGGGAATTACACGATAGAACCGGTAGGAGACGCCCAAAGGCCGGTTCATTGGTCAATTCCTAACGGCCTTAAGGTCAAGGTGCCTTGAGGACTGTCCTTCGCGCCTTTAGCCTGACGGAAATGCTCATCGTCATCGCGATTTTAGCGGTTATCGCGGCGTTGCTCTTTCCAGTGATCACTTCGGCGAAAGCAAGCGCCAAACAAGCCAATTGCGCGGCCGAAAAGCACCAAATCGGTCTTGCGACGTCGCTCTACCTGGCAGACTACGACGGATCGTTCCCCTCCCTTACGAGCGCGTTCGTCAGCTCCAGCAATCCGCTTCCCGCAAGGACGTTGTACTTCTCGTGGATGCTCGGAATCGGCCCCTTTGCGCGGGACCCGCTCATCTATCGCTGCCCGTCGGCGGTAAACAACGATAGAATCTTTCCGTTTGTAGTAGATGGACAGGAAGTCCTGCTACCTGAACGCCAAACAGGTTTCAATCAGTTCGTTGCCCCCGACGCGGAGAGCGCTGACTTTCGAGGGGCGATAAACGAATCCGTTGTTGGACAACCGTCTTTGCTCCCGATTATCGCAGATTCCGCGTATGTCGATTTCGACTCTCCAGACTACATTATTCTGGCAAACTACGACTCTCCGCTTCTTGACGCCGACTCCGGCGCATTTGAAAGCGCGCCGAATCTAGCAACGATGCGAACTGATCCAAATTTGGCTCGTCATAACGGCGGCAGCACAATTATCTTCGCTGATTCCCATACTAAGTGGCGGAGCCAAGGCTCCATGGGGCCCGACCCATCAAGAAGCTCTTATCCGTTCGCCCAGAGTTTTCTACTTCCGGTCGATGTTGCCGATAACCGCATTACTCCGTGACTCGTAGTTGGTTTTCGGAAGGTCACGATAAGACTGGCGCGCCTGGGGCGCTCGCTAGGGTACCAAGCCGTTATCGATAGCCTCGTGTCGCAACATAACTATATTGTCGCAAACCATAGTTTTCGTGTGGTGGGTGAAACCCATGGAACGGTCTAACTCAAACCATAGGTCCGCCGCAGGCGGACAGTAGTGAGCTTGCGAACGTTGTCATCCCGGCTTGCCGGGACGAGGCGTGCCTCCCTACAAGATAGTGCAAATCCATAGCGAAGCCCAGCAAGCTGGGCGAGCGCTATGGATTTGCGCTTCCGGAGGAAGGTATGAAAGCGCCCGTTGCTTCGTCGGCCCGAAGGCCACCTTTTAAGAAACTTCGAATTAGTTGGGTTCAAATTCGGTAGATCCCGGTTGCGCACCTTCAGCGCGCGGAGACATTGTTTTTGCGTTTCCCCCGGGGTAGTCGCTGCTCTGCCTCCACTTCGCTACAGCAGATTTGCTCAACCCTCCCGACAGGTCGGGACAGGCTGCGCTATTTTCTCTGCCCCCCTGCGGGGTCGGCTTGGCGGCATGGCACTCGTTTCTTTCCCTCTTCAGCCTGTTGTTCCCCAATCGGGTTGACGCTCATACAACGACAACGTTCGCAGACTCACTACTTCCCGCCAGCGGCGGACTTTTGGATTTATGAGTTGCTTTTCGGAGGAAGGAGGAATGTTCGAGTCCCGGCGGGGTGGTCCTATGGATTGCGCCCTCGGCATAGGACGGGCGGCGGTCGGAGCGCATGGGCAAATAGTCCCCTCGTCTTGCCGCAACCCCTTATAATGAAGGCTAGAGGATTTGACCAATGCAACCTCAAAAACAGTGTCCGGCCTGCGGCGCAGCGTGTCGCGCGCAAGCGCAGATATGCGAAATATGTGCCGAGCCCTTTGGCCCGCCGGAGCCGGGGCTCTTTCTCACGAAGGGCCGCGTGCCTGAGACGAGCGGCCCGTACGCTCAAGCCTTCCAACCGCCGCAGTTCGCGTACGGCGCTTCGTACCCAAGCTCCATTGGGCCGACTCCGGAAGATCGACACATGGCGACCGCGATGTGGATCGGCGAAATCTTCCTTCCGATCATCTGCCCCCTGATCTTCGTGCTGACCTGCAAGAATCGCCCACTCATTTGGAGGAACTCGCTCCAGGCGCTCGGCTTCGTGTTGCCTCAAAACAAAACGTAACTTTCCGTGACCCGTTGCCTCAAAACAAAATGTTACTTTGCATGCTTGTAAAGTTCGTCCCTCAGCCTTGAGATCTGCTTGGCCACTTCGCCGGGTTTGAT
>Ga0265338_10000703_pt1 | contig 57346 bp, 50 predicted proteins | sample 42126metaG_FD_193579 | JGI IMG/M metagenome (GOLD analysis project Ga0265338, IMG submission 193579) | Rhizosphere microbial communities from Carex aquatilis grown in University of Washington, Seatle, WA, United States - 4-21-26 metaG | ecosystem: Host-associated > Plants > Roots > Rhizosphere... | reverse complement strand
AAAAAAGAAATGGTAAAAGGTGATTATTCTATGCCAATGATTTCGGCCGAAGAATTATCATTCAAAATACTTGAAACAGACGAAAATATAAAGATTGTAGATGTTCGTCCAGATTCAATTTTTGCTAAACTTTCCATTCCGGGAGCATCGAATATCCCTGTAGATAAATTATTTGACCGAGCTTGGGAAGATTATTTGGGAAATATAAAACCGCTTAAAATCTTTGTTGCTCAAAACGAACGTCAAAGTATTGTGGCTGCTTTGATTGCAAAGAAACTTGGATATAAAAACATTGCAGTTCTAAAAGGTGGAATGAATAGTTTTATCACAAATATTTTAAATTATAAAAACGCAAATATTCAAGATGACACACAAGGTTTTATTGCCGAAGCTAGTGTTCGCCTTAAAGTAATGATTGCAAAAAACAAACATCCTAAAATTAAACCAAAGGTGTTGATGAAGGCAAAAGGTGGATGTTAATCAAGCATTAAATAGACTATTTAATGTCTTTAATAAACTTTAATAGCCAATAATTTCTTCTTTAACAATGCCATGTCATTACTAACCTTTAATTCAACAACCTTCGAATAAATCTGAGTAGTACGAATACTTTTATGACCCAACATTGCACTAACTGATTCAATAAATACACCATTAGTATGAGTTACAGTTGTCGCAAAAGTATATCGGGCTAGATTAAAGGTTAATGTTTTTGTAATTCCACACAAATTGGCAATTTCTTTCAAATAAGCATTCCTTTTTTGATTGCTAATCATATGCAATAGTTTGTTATTAGCTTTCACATAATATTTTGATAAAATTTCGGCACCTTCACCGTTTACCGTTTACCGTAACCCTCATAAACACAGGAGCTGTGTTATTTGCATCGGGTTTATCAAGCCTTTGATAAAATGAAACCGAAAATGTGAATTGATTTTGAATCTTAAAGATATCCTATTAAAAACAAATATAAGTAAATAATTTAGTACAACATATCAAACAATCAACACGATTACAGATAAACATATACGATTAGGTTACCTGTAATAGTAATTAGTAATAGGTAACCTAATTGGCAACCCGTTTAGTGGAAAAACGTGAAATTGTTTGAAAGGTAGGAAAATAAAAAAACGCCTAAAAAAATCCATTTTGAGGCGTTTTGATTTGATAACTTAGATGCGGAGAGAGTGGGATTCGAACCCACGATACCCTTTAGAGATATACACGCTTTCCAAGCGTGCTCCTTCGGCCACTCGGACATCTCTCCTAAAAAAAATCCGGATTGCAAACCTACAAAGAATTTTTCATCTTCAAAGTATCAAATCGTTTTTGGTTCAGTATTTTTGCAGTCTAAACAGATATGCTCTATGAACGATTCCGATATAATCGCCCGTTTCTTTGAAACAACCGACAAATCTCCCAAAGGGATGAAAGAATTCATTAAATGGTTATCAAAAAATGCACCTGCAAATATCGACAATCTCGTTCACGAGTTGCACGATGATGTTTTTCAGGAAGTTGATTGTTTAGCCTGTGCCAATTGCTGTAAAACAGTTGGTCCGGCTATTAAAGACGTTGACATAGATCGGCTTTCGAAATACATGAAAATAAAACCTTCAAAACTGATAGAACAATATATGGTTATTGACGACGAGCACGATTATATTTTCAATACCCATCCTTGTCCGTTTTTGCTTTCCGACAATTGTTGTTCGGTTTACGAAAGCCGTCCGAAAGCTTGTAGGGAATATCCACACACCGATAGACGGAGGGTTATGCAACTCATTCAATTACATAAAACCAACATTCAATATTGTCCGGCAGTGTACGAAGTCTTTTGCCGTTTAAAGGTAAAACTGGGGAAATAAATCAATAAAAAAACCTCTCCCAACAATTACTGCTGAGAAAGGTCTTCAAAACTAATATATGAAAAAACTATTTAGCTTTAACGGAAGTTTTTTGATTTTGTTGCAATTTGTACAAATCTTTATAACTAATTAAAATCACAGCTTGTTGCTTTAGTAAAGAAAGTAACTCGGGATTGGTTAACCATTCGTATTCTTCAACTTTTCTTGAATAGTTTCTTGTTAAATTTTTGATTTCGGGCGACAATATCGACGGATGGACAAAAAGCTCTGTTACTCCCGGTTTTAAGTTCTTAATTATTGTTTCCATTACTGGTTTTACATCACGATTTGATTTAATCGAATCCAATTCATTCCAAATAATACAATCGGGATGTAGAATTCCTTTCGTAGCTAAGGTTTTTGTACGAGCTTCGATATCATTTCCATAATTAGGATTATTTAAAAATCGTATTGGTAATGAATATTCCGAAGCCAGCTTCACAAGTATATCGAAATATGCTTGATTGTAAGTTAACACTTCGAGATGCGATGTTAAATAGGTTATAGGCAATCCGCATTTCTTTGCCCATTCAATTTGCGACCTCAGTTCCGTTTCTACTTGATTTAAATTGGCATTCTTATATAAGTCTGCCATTTCTGAAAGCATCATGCCCTTATCGTTAACCAAAGTAGGCACCTTTTCAACCGAACTGATAGGACGCCACGTATACAAATTCTTATATTCAGAAGTAAGGGTCAATTGCAAACCATAACTATAATTCTGATTCCGTTTTGCAAAATCGATCATTTCCATACTCCATGCACATGATGCCATAATAGATGTTCCAGTAACCGTACCACGTTGCAAAATCTGAATGATGGCTTCGTTTACTGCGTTGCACAGACCGGCATCTTCAGCAGTAATAATCAATAATTTATCGGTTGCTTTATACCCTAATTTTTCGGCTAATGATTGAGATTGTGCGTTGAAGTTAAACCAAAGGAATAAGCTTATAATGTATAGTTTTATGTTATTCATGTTTCATTAATTTATATAATTCTGAAGTTTTAACGCCAAAACAGCTAAAAGGTTCGCATAAATTCTTTAAATTTGATTATAGTTTGAACATAATCAAAAAAAAATTCAAACTTCAAAACAATAATACGCTTAAAACAGTATGATACCGAAATATTTTTTTGTCTAAAAGAATAAAAAAACAATGAGTACAGAAGAAATGGTACATCAGATACAAGAACTTCAAATAGAGATTCAAGATTTGAAAAATAAAATTCGCGATCTAAAATCGGTTAATAAAGTGCTTGTTAACAAACTAAAAGATAAAGAATCTGAAATATCAAGACTCAACGGTATACTGTTAAAAGATAAAGAAAACGATTTTGAAAATGCAACATCAAAACGTTTTAACATGGCCACCGTTCTTTATGCAAGTGTTAGAGGTTTTTCGAGCCTTGCAGAAAATGCCCAAGCCAATAATCTGGTTGACGAACTTGATCAATTTTACTTTTTCTTTGATAATGTAGTTAAACACTATAATATAAAAAAGGTAAAATCGATTGGCGACACCTATATGTGTGCCGGAGGTATTCCAAAGAAAAACAGAACCAATCCGATAGAAGTAATAATGGCGGCTCTCGAAATCCAATCATATATGGCAGGACGTGAAGCCGAAGCATTACAAAACAACGAACATATTTGGAGCCTCAGTCTGGGAATCCATACCGGATCGGTAACAGCATCAATATCGGGAAAAAAGAAAATATCGTATGAACTAAAGGGCGATTCGGCAAATATTGTAAGTCGAATTGAAGCTGCAAGCCGTCCGGGCATCGTAACCATATCGGCGATGACCTATGAATTTGTACGTGAGTTTTTTGAATGCGAATATATTGGTTCTTTACCGGTTAAATACATTGGCGATATTGCAATGTACGAGGTAAAAGGGTTAAAAGACATATATACCGACGATCCGGCTAAGATGACACCTAACGCTGCTTTTCGAATCCGATTCGGTCATGTACGTTACGACGATCTGGAAGAATACATCCTTAATCGTTTGGAGAATGAATTATCGAAAACACTTTATTATCATAATGTAAAACACACTATGGATGTTTGCATTGGTGTTGAAGTGATAGGAACATCGGAAGGGGTAAACGAAGAAGAACTGTTGTATTTGAAAACGGCAGCTTTATTCCACGATATGGGTCAAATAATTCAATCGAAAGGACATGAAGAAATCAGTTGTAAATATGCTCGCGAAATTCTGCCGCAATACGACTATAACGAGTCACAAATAGATTTGATCTGTGAAATAATCATGGCAACACAACTACCTCCAAATCCGCAAACAAAATTACAACGTATCATTTGCGATGCCGACCTCGACTATCTTGGTCGTACCGATTTTATTCCCGTTTCCGATACCCTTTATAAAGAACTATCGGAGCAAAACATTATTACCGATAAAAACACCTGGAATAAATTGCAAGTCAGCTTTATCTCAAATCATCAATACTTTACCGATTTTGCAAAAAACAATAGGGAAGTAAATAAACAAAACCAAATAGAACGTTTGAAAAACCTACTCCCAATTGAAGATTAATGTTGAACAATAAAACATCGGCTTTTACCTTCCGGTTACAGAATTACCTCGTTAAAGGTATTCTTATAATTTTATCGAGCTTTTTCTCCTTTTCAATATTCGCACAAAAAAACGAATCGTTAGCCAAAACACCACCGATGGGTTGGAATAGTTGGAACAAATTTCAAACCTCGATAAACGAAGATTTGATAAAAGGTATAGCAGATTCGATGATTAAAGACGGATATAAAGATGCAGGCTATACATACATTATTCTTGATGATGGATGGATGTCGATGCAACGCAATAAACAAGGCGATTTAGTTCCTGATCCTCAAAAATTTCCAAGCGGATTAAAAGCTTTATCAGATTATATTCATTCTAAAGGATTGAAATTCGGTATTTATAATTGTGCCGGCGATAAAACCTGTGCCGGATATCCGGGAAGTCATACGTATGAGAATCAAGATGCAAAGATGTATGCCCAATGGGGTGTTGATTATCTAAAATACGATTGGTGCAACACAAAAGATCTTAAAACTCAAGATGCATACACAATAATGGGTAATGCTATTCTTGCAACGAAACGTCCAATGGTTTTCAGTCTCTGCGAATGGGGCATAAGTGCACCATGGGCATGGGCAGGAAACATTGCACAGCTTTGGAGAACTAGCGGCGATATATATCCTTGTTTTGATTGTGAGAAAAGATATGAAACATGGTCGGCTTGGGGTATTATGAAAATTGTAAACATGCATCAAGACATTCGAAAATATGCAGGTCCGGGTCATTGGAACGATCCTGATATGCTCGAAGTTGGAAATGGTATGTCACCGGCCGAAGACCGTAGCCATTTTGCATTATGGTGTATGATGTCGGCTCCATTAATTATGGGGCATGATATTCGCAATGCATCGAGCGAAACGGTTTCTATTTTAACAAACAAAGCTGTTATTGCTATCGATCAAGATAGCCTTGGCGTTCAAGCATTCCGTGCATATCAAAAAGACAGTATCGATGTCTGGGCAAAACCTTTAGCTAATAAAGACTGGGCTCTTTGCTTTGTTAACACTAGTTCTCAAACGAAAGATTTAAACTTCGAATGGCATCTAAACCCGATCATAGACAAAGATTTTGATTACACCTTAAACCTTACCGGCGTGATATTAGCAATAAAAGATCTTTACAATAACAAGATCATAGGACTGACTAAAAAGCCGTTAAAAGCTTCTATCGCCCCTCACGATGTTTTGATAGTGCGTTTGATTAAAACGAAGGAATAAATAAGGATTATTGGGTATCATTAGGTTTATTCTATCGCTTCATTTCAATATTTGTTAATTAAGTCCAAATAAGTAAGATGTGAGGTTGCTCAATTGAGCGGTTTCGTGTCTAAGACCTTACAAATGCATTTACCTTTGATGTTGTGTGATTTAAATGTTGTGTGCATAAGATGTGATATGCATAAGACATGGTGATGAGACGTGATCTGATTGAGATGGTATAATGCCATAGCCGAATCTTTTCCGCTGCTCCAGTTGAATATTGCTTTATCTTGTATCATGACTATCTGATTGAAGCATCAAATACTTCTTGAAAATAATGTATAATACGTTTATTTACTTCTTGAATAGCAACCTCTCCAAGCTCAAGCTCCATTGACGTTACTTTTTTATCGGGAATACCACAAGGTATTATTTTCTGAAAATAATTAAGATCCGATGTTACATTCAAAGCAAAACCATGCATGGTAACATAACGGCTAGCCCTGACTCCTATTGCACAAATCTTACGAACCCGGGCAGGATTACCGGTATCGAGCCATACTCCTGTTGAACCGTCTAAACGTTCTGAAATAATATCAAAATCTCTAAGTGACCGAATAATTACTTCTTCAAGGGCAAAGATATAATCGTGAATACCCATTCCAAATTGCTCAAGATCGAGAATCGGATAACCTACCGTTTGCCCCGGCCCATGATAGGTAATATCGCCACCACGATTAATCTTATAAAATGTTGCTCCGGCCATTGTGAGCCATTGTTCGGTTACAAGCAGATTCTTGTCAGATCCGCTTTTTCCTAACGTAAAAACGTGAGGATGTTCGCAAAAGATAAGTGCATTGCTCGTGGGCTTATCTTCGCGTTTTGCTTTTAAGGTTTTAGCAAAAAGCTCTTCTTGAAAATTCCACACTTCTTTATAATCCTTGAGCCCAAGATCGTGGAATAGTATTGTTTTATTCATGGAGTAACGAATTTTAATTATCAATTACGAACTTCAAATTACGTTTTGTCAATGATTCCTATCCCCGTAATTCGTAATTGATAATTCGTAATTGATTAAGCCTGTGCTATAGGTCCACCAAAGTTCATCGGTATCGATCCACCACCTGCACCATCAAGGTTCTTAATTTTACCGTGAGCCGATTCGTACTTTGCAATATTATCTTGCAAGGCTAACATTAATCGTTTTGCATGCTCAGGAGTAAGAATAATTCTCGATTTAACGGTTGCTTTAGGCAATCCGGGTAAGAGTCGCACAAAATCGACAACAAACTCAGACGATGAATGTGTTATAATTGCTAGATTTGAATAGGTTCCTTGACCGATATCTTCAGGTAGTTCGATATTTATTTCTTGTTTGTTTTCCATAATCTTAAATATGTAATATTTTAAATGTTAATTCCTTCAGTAATTGTCCTTCTGTTGCAGAACTATTCACTCCTTTGGCTTTCAAGTCGAACTCACGAAGTAAAGAAATGATATAAATAACTTTAATTAAAGGATAATTCGTTTTAGCCGTGAGATAGTCTTTTACAAAATACGGATTTATTCCAAGTGCCGATGCTATCGACCCTTGTGAGCCATCTTTAAGACTATGCACTTTCAGTAATTGCGAGAAATAGGTAAACAACGAACTCACTATCACAACCATCGGTGCATCTTTATTATTATGTTCGAAATAGTTTACAATACGGTTTGCTTTTAATATATCTTTTTGCCCGAGAGCTTTTTGCAATTCAAAAACATTATAGTCTTTACTTATTCCTATATTCTTTTCAACATGTTCGGGCGTTACCGTTGTACCGGCGGGTAACAGTATTGCAAGTTTATTAAGTTCGTTTGCTATCTTTCCCAAATCGGTTCCCAAAAACTCCGACAACATAACCGAAGCTTCCGGTTTAATGCTGAGTTTTTTCTCAGCTAGAAAACTGGTTATCCATGCAGGTATCTTATTATCGTATAGTTTCGGCGATTCAAAAATAACTCCCGACTTTTCTATCAGCTTATATAACTTCTTTCTTTTATCGAGTGTTTTATATTTATACACTATCACCAGTATGGTCGATTTCAATGGCTTTTCAGCATAAAAAGCAAGGTTTTCAATATCCTTCATTTCGTGTGCTTCTTTAACCACAACCAATTGATAATTGGACATCATGGGAAAACGCTTTGCAGCCGAATCGACAGAACGGGCATCGGTATCTTTTCCATAAACCACCGTCATGTTGAAACTTTTTTCTGCCTCATCAAGAATATGTTGTTCAATGTAATCGAGCACCTTATCGATATAATACGACTCTTCGCCCGTCAATAAATAAATGGGTTTGTAAATCTTATTTTTCAAATCGGCAATAAGCTGGTCGTATGTCATATTGTACAATAAAAAGGATGCATTTAAAGCTTATATTTGTGTTCAAATGTAGTCGAAAAAAATGTTTTGACTAATATGTTTGTTCGAAAATATTTGTTTTGCCATTGAGATAAGTTAGGTGAATGAATTATTGTCGTATTTAATACTTGGTAAGGTTCGAGCGGACTTGCAGTCCGTTCGTTATAAAATTTGAATGCACGGACTACAAGTCCGCGCAAGCTAAGAAGTAATACAAAATTGGAATAGCTCCATGATTAGATAAATTATATAATACAATAAACCCAACGATACAAAAAAGAAGCACAATGTATATACTATTGAAAAGAATATAATGATTCGATTTCTAAAACATCACGAAATAGATAAACAGAAATGGGACGATGCTATTGGCGACTCTTCTGCCAAATCAGTATATGCCCTTTCATGGTATTTAGATTGTGTTTCGAACAATTGGTGTGCATTGATTGAAGATGATTATATATCGGTAATGCCTCTTCCTGTTAAACCGAAATGGGGTATTACATTGATTACACAACCTATATTATGTCAGCAATTAGGCATTTTCTTTACTGAAAAGAGTTTGATAAAAGATCTTACTGTTTGGCTGACATCCATTCCCGTAACATTTCCATTGATACGATTGTGCTTAAATGGTGAAAATGCTAAAGACAAGTCAATAAAAGGAAAACCGAGAAATAACTATCTTCTGGATCTGTCAAATAATTATGATACTATCTCCGGATTGTATTCCAACGATTGTAAACGAAACATTGCAAAAGCTCGCAATAAAGCCATTATTACAAAAACAATTACGATTGACGAAGCCTTTGCTTTTTTCAAACAAAACGAATCGATATTCGACAATCAACAAATGAGAACTATTTTTGACACGATTAAATCGCAAAACCTTTTATCTATTTCGGCAGCATCGCATCATGAAACGCTCATTTCTGTAAGCTTTTTTGTGAAGAGCTTTACGTCATATATCTATTTAGCTTCGTGTACAAACAATCATGGACGAAAATCAGCTGCAAATTATTTGCTTATCGATTTATTTATTCGAGAACATTGCAATTCAAAAAGCATACTCGACTTCGAAGGTTCGACGATCGATTCGATTGCTAAGTTTTTTGCAGGTTTTGGAGCTACAAAGATTGAATTCTTACAAGTAAAACGATGGAATATCTTTTAACCGTTTCTTATACTATTTTGTATCAAACGTAAATCGGCAACTTTGTCGTTCATGCCAAGTTTTGTGTACGATAATATAAGATATTCGAGCTGAAGAATTATTGCATCAATATTGTGCATGGGAATATAATAATAGCTCTCTGGTTTAATTTTTAGTTTTTTTAGAAAATCATCTATTTCGTTGCGACCAAACACTGCCCCTTTATTAGCTGGATTAACAAAAAACAATGCTGAATGGTCATCAATAGGTAAATCGGCAAATCGAGGATTAATGTATGCCACACCAAAATTATCAGGCAGGTTAAGAGCCATTAACGGTATACCCAATCGTTGACCGATACCTGCATACAACAACGCCAATGAAAAAAAATTACCTTTCTTGGTTTGCAATACATTATTAATATAAAAATTTTGCGGACTATGAATGCTCGAAAACGTTCGTGTAAACTTTTGCGATTGGAAAAAGATATGATTGATCAAAGTAACCTTTTCGAGTGCTGTATTATCTTCGTGAATTTCTTCTTTAATATCGGCTATAATTTGATCTAATAGAAATTCAAATGACGTAAAATCATATCCGGGATATTGATATTTGGCAATCCAAAACGAAGCTTCAAGAAGATCTTGTTTTCCCGAAATAGCCCATTTACTTATTTCGTTCGAAACATAATTGAGTTGAATTTCGTGAGTCAACATTTCAATTCTTTGATGAATCATCTCGTTATCGGTGTTTTCCCAAGTATTTTCCAGTTGTTTGATAACAGACACACCTTCGTCAAACAATTGTTTTTTGACAATGCCAAATACCTCGTCGTCAGGATCGTCGAGTAATCGTATAATTGCTTCTATTTTAGTTGCTTCGCTCATATTATACATTAAAGATCGGCTTTTGTACTTGTAAATATAAACAAATGTTTCGTTTTACACAAATTATGATTGGTTATAAAAGCTATAAATATATAGAAACCATTTAAATAGGAATAACTTGCCAAATAATAATACTAAATTGTTTTATATTTACACAAAAATATCAAACAATTGAAATTATCAATAATTATAGTCAATTATAATGTTGCCTTTTATCTTGAACAATGCTTAAAATCGGTTGAAAAAGCAATACAAGATATAACGTGCGAAATTATTGTTGTTGATAATAATTCTGTAGATGGATCATGTCAAATGGTGCGACAACTCTATCCTCAGGTCAAATTGCTTGAAAATAATTCAAATAACGGTTTCTCAAAAGCGAATAATCAAGCAATTACTATTGCAAAAGGCGAATATATTTTACTGCTCAATCCGGATACCGTTGTCGAAAAAGAAAGCTTCCATAAAATACTTAATTATATGGACTCTCATTCCGATGCAGGAGGTTTGGGAGTAAAAATGATTGATGGAAACGGCAAATTCCTTCCTGAATCGAAACGAGGTTTCCCATCACCGAAAGTAGCATTCTATAAATTATCGGGATTGTCAAAGCTTTTCCCAAAATCTAAACAGTTTAATGCTTATCATCTTGGATATTTGGATACCGACACAATTAACGAAGTAGATGTACTGTCGGGAGCATTTATGTTGTTGAGAAAATCGGTTTTAGATACTATCGGAATGCTCGACGAGAGCTATTTTATGTATGGTGAAGATATCGATTTATCGTATCGAATCATTAATGCAGGATATAAAAACATCTATTATCCGGAAACAACAATTATTCATTACAAAGGTCAAAGCACTCAAAAAGGTTCGCTCAACTATATCGTGCTTTTCTATACGGCAATGAAGATCTTTTCGAGGAAATTCTTTTCTAAAACACATGCTCGCACATTTCTCTTTTTTATAAACATAGCAATATACTTTAGAGCAGGAATAGCTGTTTGCCGGCGAATTGTTGCAAAGCTGCTCTATCCTACTCTCGATCTTATTACAATCTATTCAGGATTTGCGTTATTCTCGCCCTATTGGTGTCATTACAAATATCATGATCCCCATTTCGATTTTCCCGAATTTTACTATAAGATTAATATTCCGATCTATGCTTTTGTCGTTGTAATAACGTTATATCTCACCCAAAGCTATCTCCGTCCTGTTGAAATTCGTAAGACCATAAAAAACATAGCTATTGGAATGTTAATCAATTTGGCTTTTTTTGCATTGCTTCCCGATTCACTTCGGTTTTCAAGAGCAATATTTTTAGTTGGAACATTATGGGCATTACTTTTAATTCCACTTATTAGAATTCTCCTTCACATAATCAATAAACGAGACTTTGAAATCAAATCGAGACATAGAAGACGTACCATTATTATAGGCAGCGAACCAGAGTGTACCAGAGTAAGCAGTTTGATTGCAGAATCGACGAAAGATGAAAACATTATAGGATATGTTTCAGTAGATTCAACGCACGATCAGTTTTATATCGGTAATCTACAACAAATCAAAACAATCATCAAAATCCATAACATTGAAGATGTAATATTTTGTGAACAAGACATTCAAGAGAATATCATAATCAATACAATGATTACTATTGCAAATAAGAACTTGGAATGTAAAATTGCACCAAATCATTCACGTTTTATCATTGGTAACAACATAACCAATGCAACTGCCGAAATATATACCGTTACTATTAATTCAATAGCTTTGCATCGAAATGTAGTATTAAAAAGAATCTTCGATGTTATATTTTCTATCAAGCTATTATGCCTGTCGCCTTTACTTTTTTTCTATTTTGGCAAAAACAATAAGAACCTTATTCGAAATTGTATAAAAGTTTTGAAAGCCGAAAAAACGTGGATCGGCTTTAATCATTTTATCGAATGGGATGATTACGCATTGCCTATTATTAAACCGGGAGTCATTTCGATTGTTGTAAACCCTAATCTGGAATCTGATAACGTAAAGAGATTGAACATTCTTTATGCCAAAAATTATTCAATACTAAAAGATCTGACAATTGTTTATAAGCATTTTAAATATTTATGTTTCTAAATTTTTAAAACTTTTAAGGAATATTTGATTTGATTTAATATCTTTGAACGTTGATTTAAGAAGATAACTCAGGTTTTGAAACCGGAAATATACTTTAATCACAATGTTTTAAACCATATATCTGTTTCATGAAGAGAATCTTTACAGTGCTTTTCTGCATATTAAGCTTCAATTTTGCTTTTTCACAAAACGATGAAGATGAATCATCAAACGAAAAAGAATTGAGAGCAAAGATAGACGATGCCTTTTATCTTTACTTGAACGAACAATATGCGAAAGCTCTTCCGGTTTTTAAAGATTTAGTTAGAACTGACATTAATAATGCCAATTTCAACTACTTAACCGGAATGTGCTATTTAAAACTTCCGTTTGAAAACGGGCGTTCTATTCCTTATCTTGAACGGGCGGCAAAAAACACAACAAGACAATATAACGACGGTTCGTATAAAGAGACAAAAGCTCCCATTGATGCATTGTTCTGGTTAGGCTATGCATATCATCTGAACAGAGGGTATACTCCTGCTCAGATATATTATAACCGTTATCGTGATTCATTGCAAGTGACTGATATTTTCAATATTGAAATGGTTGAACGTCAAATCGAATCGTGTAAATCGGCTAAAGACCTTGCAAGCAACCCAGTTCCCGTTGAAATAAGTAATCTTGGAAATTATATAAATTCAAAATACAAAGACTTTAACCCTTGTTTGAATGCAAGTGGAACGAGAATAATTTATACCCGGATTAAACCGAAAGAAGATAAAGACACGAATAATCTCAACAAATACAGTAAAACAGAATATCAGATTTTAGAATCGGAATGCGACAATACCGGAAGATGGGAAAAACCTAAAGACATCTCAAAGGAGCTTGGTACAAAAGGTAATTGCAAAACATTAAGTCTTTCGGCCGATGGTACCGAATTGTTAATATTCAAAGACGACCTTGAAAACGGAAGTGTTAAAGGAACTAAAGGTGCCAGCATTTATTATTCAAAGAAAAAAGATAGTGTTTGGTCTTCTGCAAAGATTTTGAATAGCAATATCAATTCCAAATATTGGGAGTCGAATGCAACCATTTCGCCATCGGGAAAAGAAATATATTTCACGAGTGACCGACCCGGTGGGTTGGGTGGGTTGGATATTTATGTTTCAAAATTACAAAACGGAGTCTGGGGTCCTGCAAAAAATCTAGGACCAACGGTAAACACAAAATATGACGAAGAATCTCCGGTTATCCTACCTGATGGAAAAACGCTTTTCTTTTCGTCGGAAGGTCATTACAATATGGGCGGATTCGACATCTTTTACACCAAAATGATCGACTCAACAAAATGGACAGAACCAATCAATATAGGATACCCTATTAATTCAACTGACGATAATGTATTCTTTGTACCTATAGGTGACGGCACAAAAGCTTATTATTCCGTTGCTCGCAACGAAGGATATTTCACGTTCGGAGAAGAAGATATTTATGAGTTGGAATTTGTTTATGATCAATCAAAATTACCTGAAATACAACTGAGTGGAAAGTTACAATTGGAAGATATGAATCAACTTGATTCGTCATCTAAAGTATCGGCAGTAGATACGGTAACCAAATTGACGGTAAAATCGGTAACACCAAATTTGGAAACCGGTGCTTACGATATGTCTTTGAAACCGGGTGAATACGAAATTAAATTCAAAGCGAATAATTATAGGGAAGTAACTAAGTTTATATCATTACCTAAAGCTTTAAGACCAACACCAGTAAATATTCAAGCAGGCTTAATTCCGGAATCAATTAAACAAAACAAATATTTTGAAATCAGAAATATCTATTTCGAAACAGCTCAGACTAACCTTGATAGGGAGGCATTGATCGCTATAGAGAAACTCTATTCGACAATGAATGAAAATCCGGGACTCTATGTTGAGATTTTAGGACATACCGATTCGCAAGGTTCGGATGAATATAACCAAAAACTATCAAGGGATCGATCGCGTGCCGTTATTGATTACCTTGTAAAAAAAGGAATAGATCCAATGCGATTTGTATCAAAAGGACTTGGAAAAAATCAACCGGTGGCAAACGATCTAAAAAAAGATGGAAAGCTAAATAAAGAAGCCGCAAAATATAACCGAAGAGTTGAAGTGCGTGTTCTAAAAACAGACAATAATGAAGTTGTAACGGTTGACGAATACATACCTGAAGAATTACGGTTTAAAGAATATAATAGATATTCGGTAATAATAGAAGAAAAAGACGATTTGGTTAAATTTACAGATTATGATGGATTGAAACCAATATTAAAAACCATCAATGCCCAACCTACTCAAACAGGATTTGTTTATTATGGCGGCGATTTCAAAAAACAATCGGATGCAACAAAAGCATTAAATTCGGTTATCGCTAAAGGTTATAGAGATGCTAAAGTAGTCGATTATTTTTATTTAAATAAACTCAATAAGTTTGTTGTAACCAACACTGTCGATTGGCCTCGTAAATTCACCATTCAATTAAAAGCCTGCGATAATCATTTCATAATGGATGCAAAATTCATTGATGGAGTAAAAGAAGTTAAAACAGCAGATGGCTTTTATCGCTATACCTATAAGGAGTTTACCGATTTAAACATCGCAAATGAAGAATTAAAAAAGATGGTGGAACGTGGTTTTGTCGATGCCTTTATCATTGAAGTAAGCAAAATAAATAACAATATTTCCAAATGAAAAAGGAGAGCATGAGTGCAAAAGATGCACTCTTAAAATCGATGAATTGGTGCAGTAAAATGGAACGGAGCACCTTCGATGTTAAAATGAAATTATTCAGTTGGGGTATTGATTCTGAGAACTCAAGCATAATCATCAAAAAACTTGAAGACGAAGGTTTTATTAACGCTCAAAGATACATCGATGCCTATATCAAAGGTAAATTGATATATAAGAAATGGGGTCGTGTTAAAATCAGATACCACTTAAAAGTAAAAGGCTTTAAAGAAGAAACCATTGACAAATCGATGGATGAAATCATAAACGATGACGAATATTTAGCTATGATTCTTGAGCAGCTTCGCAAGAAAAATGCTTCGATCAACGAAGAAGACGAATATGTCCGTAAATCGAAAGTAATTAATTTCGGAGCTAGCCGTGGTTATGAAACTGAATTATCATTGCTATGCGTTGACACGTTGTTCGCTTAGATATAAATTACAAGTTCTCACAATTATTGAAATTTGAATATCTAATTAAGATAACATCTTTTTAGTTTTTAGTTTTTAGTTTTTAGTTAGATATTGAATGATAGTCTTACTCCATTGAAAGTAGGGTTTGTATTAATAATAAATAAACAAAAGCATTATGATAACAACTGAACGAGTAAAAGAACTCGTTGAGCGTCAGCAGACACTCAGGAGGCATCTTTGACATCGATAACCGACTAATACGGCTCGACGAAGAACAACAAAGAACTGCCGATCCAAGCTTTTGGAACAATCCTCTAGAAGCTGAAAAACAATTAAAGAAAATAAACAACATAAAAAAATGGACTGATGGCTATGCCAAAATAGATCATTTGGTTGACGATATGTTGGTGGTTGCCGATTTTGTAAAAGAAGCCGCAGCTACCGAACAAGAACTCGAAGATCATTACAATATAGCATTGCTTGCCCTCGAAGATTTGGAATTTAAAAACATGCTTCGAAGCGAAGAAGATCAATTGGGGGCAATTCTCAAAATCAATTCGGGTGCAGGAGGAACCGAAAGTCTCGATTGGGCTGAAATGCTTATGCGGATGTATACACGATGGGGCGAACGTAACAACTATCAAGTAAAAGTTCTCGATTTTCATAAAGGCGACGAAGCAGGAGTAAAATCGGTGATTCTCGAATTTGTGGGCGATTATGCTTATGGTTATTTACGTGGCGAAGTTGGTGTGCACCGTTTGGTTCGAATTTCGCCTTACGATGCTAATGCACGCCGACATACAACCTTTGCATCTGTTGATGTCAATCCGGCTATAGACGATACGATAATAATAGATGTCAATCCGGCAGATATCGATTGGGAAACCTTTCGAGCAAGCGGTGCCGGAGGACAAAACGTAAACAAAGTTGAAACTGCTGTTCGTTTACGACATCACCCCACAGGCATAGTAGTTGAAAATATGGAATCACGATCGCAATTGCAAAATAAAGAAAATGCCATGCGATTGTTAAAAGCCCAACTTTACGAAATAGAACTCCGCAAACAACGCGAAGAAGAAGCTGCCCGTAAGGGAGTGAAAATGAAAATCGAATGGGGATCGCAAATACGCAATTATGTACTTCATCCGTATAAACTGGTTAAAGATCTACGATCAAATTATGAAACATCAGATGTACAAGGAGTGTTGGATGGCGATTTGAATGAATTTATTAAAGAATATTTAATGGCAACCGTTGAATAATGATCGACTCGTCAACCGTTGAACGAATTTTTTCGACAGCTCAGATTGTTGATGTTGTTGGCGATTATGTTGCTCTGAAAAAACGCGGAGTCAACTACAGCGGATTGTGTCCGTTCCACAACGAAAAGACTCCTTCGTTCAGCGTTTCACCAGGCAAGAATATATACAAATGTTTTGGCTGCGGAAAAGCCGGAAACCCTGTCAACTTCGTGATGGAGCTCGAACAAATGAGCTTTGTCGATGCACTCAAATATCTGGCAAAGAAGTATCACATCGACATTGTTGAAGATACCCCAACCGACGAAGAAATTCAAAAACGAGGCGAACGCGAAAGTTTACTTATCGTAACCGAATGGGCTCGTAACTATTTTGTCGATATATTAAAGAATCATAAAGACGGGCAGGCTATTGCTCGAACTTATTTGCGTGAACGTGGCATTCGTGACGATATTGTTGAGAAATTCCAATTGGGATATTGTATTGATGAACGCGAAACAATGAGTAAAACAGCTGTTAACGCAGGATTCAAACCCTATTTTCTCGATAAGATAGGCGTATCGAAATTACGTGACGATGGATCGTTGGTTGATAAGGTTCGAGGTCGTATCATTTTCCCCATTCATGCAATTGCAGGCAAAGTAATCGGTTTTGGAGCACGGGTTCTTAAAACAGATAATAAAGAAATTGCAAAATACCTCAACTCGCCCGAATCTGAAATCTATCATAAGAGTCAAACACTGTATGGTATATTCTTTGGTAAAAATGCAATTGTAAAACAAGACAAATGCTTTCTGGTTGAAGGATATATGGACGTTATCGCCATGTTTCAAGCAGGAATCGAAAATGTTGTAGCATCGTCGGGCACGTCATTGACCTTGGATCAAATTAGAATGATCCGCCGATTTACCAAAAACGTAACAATCATTTACGATGGCGATTCGGCAGGTATTAAAGCTGCTTTTCGGGGTATCCCAATGGTGCTTGAAGAAGGATTGAATGTTCGAATACTATTGCTGCCCGATGGACACGATCCCGATTCCTTTGCAAAAGCATATTCTGCTACAGCTCTCCAGGATTATATATCAAAAAACGAACATGACTTTATAACCTTTACCGCCGACTATCTGCTTAAAGAATCAAGCAACGATCCGGTAAAGCGTGCAACGGTTATTTCTGATATTATTAAAACAATATCTGTTATTCCCGATCAGATATATCGTCAGGTCTATATTAAAGACTTAAGCCAGCTTTTCAAGGTAGACGAATCGGTTATTTACAATCAGATCAATCTACTGCGAAAAGAAAAAAGTTCGACACAAAAACCTGTTGAACAACATCCGGTAGAAATACAACAAGAAGCGGTACAACAAACAGCTCCAACCAATAACGTCGATTATAAATTTTCAACGGTAGAACGCGATTTATTGCGTTTACTCGTTCTTCATGGAGAATTACCATTAAACGACTATCCGCAAGACGAAGGCAGACCGGTTCTCAACGTAAGAGATTTGTTTTTAAAAGAAATAGTTGATGGACAAATGGATTTCATTAACGAAACATATAAAGAGATTTTTGACGATTATATAGCTCAATTCGAACTTGGCACGATTGTTACAGAAACCTATTATTTCAATCATATAAAACAGGAGTTCCAACGATTTGCATTAGACACATTACATTTTCAATATAAGCTCAGTCGATTATTTTATATCGATAAAACCCAAAATATTGACGACATAGATTCGAAACAAGAAGCAGAAAAAATGGCTCTCGACAAACTCGTAATAGAATCGATATTAAGTTATAAGTTACATCGAATTCGAATGGAAACAGCTAAACTGAATGAAAGTCTTAAAGATATTAAAGAAATAATTGAGATTGACGAAATAGTTAAGTCAATTTCGCAATTTAAAGAAATAGAAAAGTATTATGCTCTAGCATTGAAACGCTTGTAAAATGAGCTGAATTATTGTAGTTTTGCAAGCAATACTCCCCGAGCCTCTTTGATATAAGAAAATACGTTATTAAATGATTTTCAAAGATTATAATTCATAGGGTTAGATGGGGACAATACAAATTAAATATTCAAAACATCATGGCATTAATAAACGAAAACTATCTAAAACTTAAAGCGGGATATCTTTTCCCCGAAATCGGACGTAGAGTTAGCGAATTTCAAAAAGCGAACCCCGATAAAAAGATAATTCGCATGGGCATTGGCGATGTAACCAGAGCATTACCTCCTGCAATAGTAAAAGCATTTCAAAATGCCGTATCGGAAATGGCAACCGAAGCAACATTTAAAGGTTATGGCCCCGAACAAGGCTACGAATTTCTACGTGAAGCAATTGCAAAGAACGAATTTAAAGATAGAGGAATCAATATTGTAGCCGACGAAATTTTTGTATCGGATGGTTCGAAATGCGATACCGGAAATATTCTCGAAATTTTCGGCATGGGAAATAAAATTGCTGTTGGCGATCCCGTTTATCCGGTTTATGTCGATACATCGGTAATGGCAGGACGAACCGGTGACGGTTTGGGAAATGGCTATTACGAAGGATTGGTTTATATGCCTTGTAAAGCGGAAAACAATTTCATACCCGAATTACCAACAGAAAAAGTTGACATCATCTTCCTTTGTTTTCCTAATAACCCTACCGGCACAACGGCAAGCAAAGAAGAACTGACAAAGTGGGTAAACTATGCCCGCAAGAATAAAGCAATCATCATGTACGATGCGGCATACGAAGCATATATTCAAGATGCATCGATACCTCATTCAATTTTCGAAATAGAAGGGGCAAAAGAAGTGGCAATCGAATTCCGCAGTTTCTCTAAAAAAGCAGGATTCACCGGCACACGTTGTGCATATACCATTATACCTAACGAATTGATGGCATATACAACAAAAGGCGAAGCGGTAGCTGTAAAACCATTGTGGAGCCGACGTCATTCTACAAAATTCAATGGAGTATCGTATCCTGTTCAAAAAGCGGCTGAAGCTGTCTATTCTGAAGCTGGAAAAATACAAGTGCAAGAAATTATCGACTATTATATGGAAAATGCCCGCATCATGAAAGAAGCGTTGCAAAGTGTTGGTTTCACCGTATTTGGAGGAACAAATGCTCCCTATGTATGGATACAAACAAAAAACAATATGACTTCGTGGGAGTTTTTCGATAAACTATTGAACGATGTCAATGTCGTTGGAACACCTGGTTCGGGTTTTGGAGCATCGGGCGAAGGTTATTTCCGATTCTCATCGTTTGCTTCACGGAGCAATGTAATAGAGGCAATGGAAAGAATTAAAACGGCAGGTTTGTAATAGCTACACATTTATTTGCTCTATAAGAAACAAAAGGCTGTCATTTTTAAAGGTGACAGCCTTTTGTTATTTTAGGCATTCAACTAATAAAATAGTACATAAGTTTATTTTATTACTAGCTTTTTTGATAATATAGCTTCAGGGGTTGTTAATGTTATGGTATATGAACCTTTTGGGAAAGAATTCATTTCTGTATGAACATCATATCGGCCTGCGGATTTAATTTCATCAACAACTTTAAATATTTTCGATTTTATTTGATCTTGCGTTATCGTTAAGAGGACTTTCTCGTTTTTGGTTATTGCATAATATATGATATAACTGTTTTTAGCCTGGCTAGGTTTTACCGACAAACCCGGATTCAATACAACCGATTCAACGTTTCCCGATGTTGCAATAATTCTAATTTTACTAATCTTGCTTTTTGCTGAAAGTTGATCTGTTACTTCCAATGAAATAATATATTCTCCTTCTATTGATGGCTTAAATCGAGGGAAAGCTGTTTCATTATTGTGTAAAATGGTTGAGCTTCCAACGGGTTGAGATACAATAGACCAATGATACGTTAATGAATCGTTTTCAGGATCAAAACTTAATGATCCATCCAAGGTAAGTATTGAATTTGTTGCAACAACAGTATCTTGACCCGCAATTGCGGTTGGTGAAAGATTTGCAAGTCGGGCTGATAATTCAACAGAATAAATAAGGCTTGTATCAAGAGCATTACCAACCTTAAGACCAACAATATACTTTCCAACAACATCGGGTACAATATGCGATAGCACAGCGGTATCATTTTGAATAAATGCTTTGCTGTTGTTAGGTTTTGATAAAAGATACCATCGATAAAACATCTTACCTATTCCACTATTATCAAAACTTTTTGAAGCATCAAGTTCAAAAGTATTATTATTAGAAAGTAACATAGTATTATTGATAGATCTTATTTTTGCTACTGGATGAACTATTTTATGTTTACTAGCAGTTAGTATCGTAGCAAATTCAAAATAAGCAGATTTAGAATATGACACAGATTTCCCAATATTTTTAATATGAATAACATGCTTTCCATCACTTAAGCAAGAATCGATTACTGCAAAGTTTAAGGAAGGTCCCCACACATTGCTCCAATAAGAATTGAGCCTAATGGGTATTTGATTATCAATCCAAACACGAACTTTCCCTCTATTGAGTGTATTATGACTTGATATTAAAAGCGAAATTGTATTTCCATAAAATTCAAAACTCATTTCAGAATTAATCTTATTCGAATGCCAACCAGAACTTGTTGTTGTCCATCCTTTATTTTCTATAGGCGAAATATCATTTACACCCCATAGATAGGTATTATCAAATTTACTATCGATTAAAGGTTTCGGCAGAATGGTATTATGGTAAAGACTGCTATATTCAATCGGCAATTTATTATAAATTGTTTGTAATTCTTCAATCATTAACCGGGCAATGTAAGACATGCCAATATCATTCGGATGAATACCATCAACATATAAATCGCTCATTTTTAATTTATCTTTTTGAATGTAAGAATCAATCTTATCGGCATAATTTACAAAAGGTACTTTATAATAGTCTGCAACAACTTTATGGAATATTTTTGCACTTGAACCATCTTGTTTCTTAAGAGATAAGATCATTACTGCAGGGTTTCTAGCATCGTTATATATTTGACGGACTATTGCTTCCATTGTTTCTGTAGAGAAAATATCTTTTCTATCATTAACCGAAAACTCTACAATAATTACGTCCGGATTCTTACTAAAGACATCCCTTTCAAGACGATGAACGCCAAAATCAGAACCGGTTGCTCCAATTCCTGAATTTACTATAGTTATTGTACTTAGAGGAAACGTTTGTTTCCACCAATTTGCAACAATTGAAACCCATCTTTTTCCTTCGCTTGATGCGAGTGAGCCTTGGGTTATGGAACCTCCTAATGCAACAATGGTAATTGGTTCTCCACGTCGTGCTTTTGCCATTACACGATACATTCGTGTTGTATCATAACTTTGTGAAAAAAGATGAAAACAAGTTAAAACGAAGAATGCAACAGTAAAATATTTTCGAAAAGAGTGTTTCATATAATAGTATTATGCAAAGATAACTTTTATAAAAAAAGTAAAAACAATTAATTAAAAAACTTTACTTATACATTATAGACAATTTTCTGTATTTTTGATCTTACAAATAAAATTGCACTTAAATGAATAAAATGTAATAAAATAATGGCCAAACAAGACAAAAAACAATCCGTTCCACAATATAATTCAGCCTCATTAACAAAAAGTGCATGGCTATTTGCCGGATTAGCATTCATAATTTCGTTTTTAGTATATGGAAATACCATCCGACACGAATATGCATTAGACGATCTGGTCTCTATAACGCAAAATGCCCATACATTAAAAGGTTTTGCCGGAATAGGAAAGCTCCTGACCAAAGACTCGTTTGATGGATACACCTCGTATGTCAATTTGGTCTCAGGTGGACGATATCGACCTTTGGCATTAATCACATTTGCTGTTGAGATAGGTATCTTCGGAAAAGAAATTCCACACATCTCGCATTTCGGAAATGTATTGTTGTTTGCTCTATCAATGTCGTTACTGTTTCTTGTGTGTTACCGCTTTATATTCAAGGGGAAACTATTAGCGAGTGCATTTACCTGTTTGATATTTATTATCCATCCATTACATACAGAGGTGGTTGCAAACATCAAAAGCCGTGACGAAATTCTTTCCCTTCTGTTTAGTTTAGGAGCAGTCTATTTCTTATTAGATTATTTAAAAGATAAGAAAAAACCGCTATTATTGGCTTTATCGGGTATATCTTTCTTTCTGGCAATGTTGTCGAAATAGAATGCCGTTTTATTTATCGTTTTTATCCCTCTCCTCCTCTATTATTTCTATGATGTTTCGCTTAAAACAGCACTTAAAGAATCGTGGCTGCTCATCGCAATGTTAATTTTATTTTTAGTTATTCGTATATCAATAACCGGATTACATTCCAATCCGCAAAACGAAATTCTTAATGCACCTTATTTATGGGCAAAACCGGACGAAGCATTTGCAACAAAGGTTTATATCCTTTTGCGATATTTGGTTTTATTAGTCATTCCGCATCCATTATCATGTTTATATACATGGAATGCTATTCCCTATATCACTCCTATAGATATCAAGTTTATAGGTTCGTTTATTGTTTATTCATATATTATTTATTTAGGAATAAAAGGATTTTTTAAAAAGAGCCCACTATCATTCTTTATTCTTAATTACTTGGCAATGATTCTGCTCGTTTCTAATTTTCTTTTCGAAATCGGAGCATTAATGGGCGAACGGTTCTTATATCAAGCCGGATTGCCGGTTATTCTTGCCGGTGGATATTACCTTGATATTGTATACAACCGATATAAATCGAAAACCATTCAAATCGCAATTGCTGCGGGAATATTGATTGTAATAACGATATTTACCATTAGAACAATCCAAAGAAATGCAGCTTGGACCAACGACGATACCATAGCTGTTGAAGACAGAGATGTTTACGAATGTGCCCACGTAAAGATAAATGCTGCGAGTGCATTTTTCCGTGTATCGCAAAAAGAGAAAGATCTTAAAAAGAAAGATTCGTTATTTACCCTATCAAAATTATATATTAAAAAAGGATTGGCTATCTATCCTAATTATATTGATGGTTATATTATCGGTGGTTCATGTTATTATTTATCAGGCAATATAGATAGTGCAGTTGCTTATTACGATCATGCCTATTTCCTAAGTCCCGAAAACCTGACGTTAAAAGGATATTTCCCAATAATAGCAAAAGATTTTTATAATAGGGCTCAACAGGAAATTGCTAAGAACGACATAGATAAAGCAGCAATCAGTTTTAAAATTGCAATGAAACACGACCCCTTATATCTTCAACTTGCAGGATTTTTCTACGATAAAGCGGTTATCTACTTCCTGAATAAAGACAACAAAAGAGCAGCAGATTTGGACGAAACCTATATCGAATTTAAACCTACCGATGTTCGAGGATACTTACTTAAAGGTGATATTAATTTTGCCGAAAAACAGTATGATATAGCAAAAGCAATGTATTCAAAAGCTTTAACAATGGAACCTACAAACAATGCAATTGTAAAGCAATTGCAATTGATTGAAACTTTGACTAAAAAATAATGGAACAAGATATTAAACAATGCATTGAGGTACTTAAAGCCGGAGGAGTAATTCTTTATCCAACCGACACCATTTGGGGAATAGGTTGTGATGCTACCAACAAACAAGCAGTAGAGAAAATATATCGAATAAAACAACGGTTTGATAATCAAAAGATGTTGGTTTTGGTACACAACGATGCTATGGTGGAACGATACGTTGATGATGTGCCCGAAGTAGCATTTCAACTTATTGAATGTGCCGACCGTCCTTTAACCATTATATTCGAAAATGCGAAAAACCTTGCAGAAAATCTATTAGGAGAAAACAGAAGCATTGGAATTCGTGTTTCAAAAGAAACCTTCACGAAACGTTTGATTGAACGATTTCGCAAACCGATAGTATCAACATCAGCAAACATACATAATCAGGCATCACCGGCAAATTTTGCCCAGATTTCTGAAGAAGTTAAAAAAGAAGTCGACTATATTGTTGCATATCGACAAGACGATATGACAGAACACAAAGCTTCGTCAATAATGCTTATTAAACCATCAGGAGAATTTAAAATTTTAAGATAAGAATCATGGATTTATCACCGTATATATTTTACCATAAAACACCGGTAAACATCCGTTTCAACGATATTGATATGTTAGGACATGTTAACAATTCGGTATATGGCAATTTCTTCGATACCGCCCGTTTCGAATATTTCCGACATGTTATAAAAGTCAATAAGTTCCACGACGAACAATGGATTGTTCTGGCAACTATGACCGTTGATTATCACTTCCCCATTTTTCTAGACGACAAACTTATTATCAATACTAAAATAACCAAAATGGGTCACAAAAGTTTTGACATGGCTCAGCAAATATTAGTTAAAAAGAATGGTACAACAAAACTGGTAACAACATCATCGTCTGTTTTGGTATGTTACAATATTGTTACCGAAAAAACCTGTCAGTTACCGGCAAAATGGAAGACCCGGGTAATAGGTTATGAAAAAGATATACAATTTTAATCGGTAAAAAGAATATATCTCAATAAAACAACGTATATTTAACTCAAATATACAATAATAGACATATGTTACGTTCTTCTTAAGTAAAGTAACAATAAGAAGACGTTTTAACACGCTATTCAATACCATAAAAAGATGGAATCTGATAACCCTCAATTGCAACTTGCATTTGATTTCGTTCAATATACGAATACCAATATATTCTTAACAGGAAAAGCGGGAACAGGAAAGACAACCTTTCTTAAAAACCTGAAACAACAATCGCCCAAACGTATGGTTGTTGTAGCACCAACCGGTGTTGCAGCAATAAATGCCGGAGGTGTTACCATACATTCGTTTTTTCAATTACCGTTCAGCCCTTTTATACCACAAACGAATAATCAGACCACACAACCAAGCTTCCGATTCAGCAGCGAGAAAATAAAAATCATCAAAAGTCTCGATTTATTGGTGATTGATGAAATAAGTATGGTTCGTTCCGATGTGTTAGATGCAATAGACGATGTGTTGCGTCGTTATCGCGATCGTAACAAAGCATTTGGTGGCGTACAATTATTATTGATAGGCGATCTTCAACAGCTTGCCCCTGTAGTTAAAGACGAAGAAATGGAATTGCTCCGACCATACTACGAAACATCGTTTTTCTTCAGTAGTACCGCTTTAAAACGAACCCGTTATGTTGGAATAGAGTTAAAGCATATATATCGTCAAAGCGATCAAGCATTTATTGCAATTCTCAATCAAGTGCGGGAGAACCGATTGGATATTGCAACTATGGAAGCACTAAACAAACGTTTTATTCCAAATTTCAATCCCGACAAAAAAGAAGGTTATATAACTCTAACGACACACAATTATCAGGCAAAGTCCATCAACGATGCCAAATTGCAAAATATTAAAGAAAAAGAATATCGATTCACCGCGACCATCGAAGGCGAATTTCCCGAATATTTGTATCCCAACGATTATGAACTTCGCTTGAAAGTAGGTGCTCAGGTGATGTTTACCAAAAACGACAGTTCGCTCGAAAAGCTATTCTACAACGGTAAAATAGGAGAAATCACGGCAATCGATAATGAATCGATAATGGTGAAATGTCCGACAGATATGGCAGAGATCAGCGTTTCGCGAGGTGAATGGAAAAATACCAAATACACAATCAACGAACAGACAAAAGAAATAACCGAAACAGTAATCGGCTCATTTACACAATATCCGTTAAAAGCAGCATGGGCAATAACGATTCACAAAAGTCAAGGTTTAACATTTGAAAAAGCAATTATTGATGCCAATTCATCGTTTGCACATGGACAGGTATACGTTGCATTAAGCCGCTGTAAAACATTGGAAGGACTTGTATTAAGTTCTCGCATTTCGCCACAAAGTATTAAAAGCGATGGATCGGTTTTGGGTTTTTCTAAAAATATAGAAGAAAATCAACCAACCGAACATGTTTTAAACGAATCGAAACAAACCTACATTCGTGAATTACTGTTCGAACTGTTCGATTTTCAACCGATACTGCGACGTCTTAATTATAGCATAAAGATATATAACGAAAATGCCGCTCAGCTCACCGGAACATTATTAACAGATATGGAATCGCTCAAAACTCCATTTATTAATGAAGTGATAGGAGTATCGGATAAGTTTATTCCCCAGTTGCAACAGCTACTGGCAGCACAGGTTGATCTGGAAAAGAATGCAGCATTGCACGAACGAGTATCGAAGGCAGCAATGTATTTCACCGAGAAAGTGGAAACATTTGCTACAAGCATCCAAAAAAGCACGGTAGTGACCGACAATAAAGCGGTTCGAAAAACAATAATCGACACCATTGATAAATTACAAGCAGAAATAGTAGTAAAACGGGCATCGCTCAGAGCATGTCATACGGGCTTCTCGTTAAAAAACTACGTGTCGGAACGTGCTAAAGCAGGAATAGAAGAACAACCCAAGAAAGTAAGCGATAAAAAAACAAAATACGAATCTTCGGGCGAAATACCAACGAACCAATTGTTGTTCGATAAACTACGATCGTGGCGTAATGCAAAAGCAATGGAACAAAACGTGCCGGCTTATGTAATTATGCATCAAAACCATATACTTTCAATTAGCGAATTATTACCGACAACAATCGATCAGCTTGCACAAATTAAGGGAGTAGGAGTTAGCAGGGCAAAGAAGTTTGGCGAAGAATTAATTGCAATCGTAACACAACATTGCAAAGAGAGTAATATTACACCCGTTTTCGAAACCAAAGGATTAAAAATCGAAACTAAAAAAACGAAAGAAGATACCAAAAAGATAAGTTTCGATATGTTCAAATTAGGTAATTCGATAACTAAAATAGCATTGGAACGTGGATTGACAACTCAAACAATAGAAGGTCACTTGGCAACATACGTCATGAATGGACAATTGGAAATTACAGATCTTATAGCAGCCGATCGTTTTACTTTCATAGAACAAACACTTACAGGCAAATCGTTCACTACCCTTACCGAAGCTAAAAACGAATTAGGCGAAACGGTTAGTTGGGACGAATTACGACTGGTAGCTGGATATTTGAAAACAAGAAGTCCTTTATAATAGTACCGCAAAGTTTATAATGGTGAAAAAAGTACGCTTCAAAAGCTTCAAAATGTTTCGTTACACCATCTAATGCTTCTTTAAAACGCAATTATTTTCCCTAATACTTAGATAGGGTATTAAAAAATATAAAGAAATCATAGTATCTTTGCAATCAAATATTAAAGTTAAAACTATGACAATCACACAGGCAATAATTCTAATCATCATTGGCGTAACGTCGGGAATATTAAGTGGCACATTTGGCGTTGGAGGCGGAATTCTAATTGTTCCCGCACTTATTTATTTTCTCGGATTAACACAACGCGAGGCACAAGGAACAAGTTTGGCAATATTATTATTGCCGGTCGGAATATTTGCCGTAATAAATTATCATAAAGCCGGACTTATTAATTATTGGTATGCCCTCGTTATTCTTATAACCTTTATAATAGGAGCATATTTCGGATCATTAATAGCAATAGCATCGCCCGATAAAATATTAAAGAGGGTATTTGGAGGTGTTATGATAATTGCTGCTATAAAAATGATATTCAGTTAATCATTATCGGTAACGTACCACTCGGCATACGAAGTGGGAGTTTCGTGTAAACGTAAAGAATAAAGGCTAACGCCATTGGGAAGCTTATTTTTAATCATACCCACAAAATGAATAACGAGGTTTTCGCAGGTAGGTTGAAAAGGAAGAACAATTGTTTTACCAAAATCATTGCATTCAATCATAGAAGGAATGGCTTTGTGCCCTTCTTGTAAAACTAATGCATGATCGAAAACATCAACTATCGGTTGTTTAACGATAGATTTCAAATCGGTAAAGTCTAAAACCATACCTAACTTCGGATCACCGTGCAATTCATTCGGTTTACCAATTAAAGTAACAGCCAAAGTATAAGTATGTCCATGAATGTTACGACACAAACCATCGTAATGTAATAAGGCATGAGCCATATCGAAGGTAAACTCTTTTGTAATTCTAATCTTTGTCATACTTACTTCTTTCTAATGATAAACAAACCGTCGCGCAAAGGTAACATGAGTTTTTCAACTCTCGAATCGTTTTTAATCATTTTGTTAAATTCGGAAATACCTTTAGTTTGTGCATCGTTCTTACATTTATCGACATCGAGAACATGACCATCCCACAAAACATTATCGGCAAGAATAAAACCACCTCGATCAACCTTATCAAACACCGAATTATAATAGCCGATATAATCGCGTTTGTTGGCATCAATAAAAACCAATTGGAACATTTCGTCTAAACGGTCAATAATTTCGGCGGCATCGCCAACGTGAGACACTATTTTAGAGGCAAAATCGGATTTTGCAAAAAAATCTTTAGCAAAATGGGCAACTTCATCATTAATTTCAATGGTATGTAATAAAGCATCGGAATCGAGGTTTTGAGCAATACAAAGAGCAGAATATCCGGTAAAGGTACCTATCTCTAACACCCGTTTGGGATGTATCATAGTTACAATCATTTGAAGAAATAGACCTTGCAGATGCCCCGATAACATTCTAGGGTTTAAAACATTAAGAAATGTTTGACGGGTTAAATCCTGAAGCAAAGGCAATTCGTCGTTCGAATGTGCGGCACAATAGATTTCAAGTTCGTTATTCATTCAAATAAACATTATCAACATCATTCACTATTGAAAGATTTTGCAAAATAATTAAAATAACTGCTTAATTCGCAGTTTTTTTTAAATTTTAATGTTTGAATATTAAAAACATTTATATATTTGTAACAAAGTTAATTAACAAATGCAAAAAATTAAATTAAACCATTAGTATTATGAAAATGAATAACTTACGTTTTACTAGACTTGCAGTATTTGGATCTGTAGCCTTGTTTTTAGCAAGTTGTAACGGTCTGAGCACTATGCTCAAGAAAGCAAACCAAGTTACGTATACTGCAACACCCAATCCTTTAGAGATGCAAGGAGACAGTGTATTAGTAACAATAAAAGGATCATTTCCAGCAAATTTCTTTAATAAGAAAGCTGCAATGGTATTAACTCCGGTATTAAAATTCGATGGTGGAGAAAAAGCGTATCCAGCTCAAACATTACAAGGAGAAGGTGTAGAATCTAATGGTACTATTATTAGTTATGTATCAGGTGGAAGTTTTTCTTATGTAAAGAAAATTGCATATACCGACGAAATGTCTAAATCGGAACTTGTTTTAAGAGCAAAAGCTTCGATTAAAACAAAATCGATCGATTTACCTGAAGTTAAATTGGCAACAGGAGTTGTTGCAACAGCAAAACTAGTTCACGCTGATGCAAAAACGATCAAAGCAATCGACCAATTCAAATATAAAACACCTGAAACACGCGAAGCACAAATCCAATTCTTGATTAGCGATGCTAAAGTTCGTGCTACCGAAGCTAAAAAAGCTCAAATTAAAAACACTGCCAAATATCTAGATTCGGTTAATGCTGATAAAAACAAACAAATTGCAGGAGTAGATATCTCTGCTTATGCTTCGCCTGATGGACCGGAAGCTTTCAATGCTAACCTTTCCAACAATCGTGGAACGTCTGCTGAAAAATTCTATAAAGAATCGTTCAAGAAAAACGATAAAGCAGAAAAAGCTACTGTTACAGCAGTTGGTAAATCGGAAGACTGGAATGGTTTCAAAGATTTAATGCAAAAATCGAATCTTGAAGATAAAGAAATGATTATCCGTATTCTTGACATGAACGCTGATCCTGTTGTTCGTGAAAAAGAAATCAAAAACATGGCTAAAGCTTACAAAAAAATTGCTAAAGACATCCTTCCTGAATTACGTCGTTCTAAAATGACTTTCAATGTTGACAAATTAGGAAAATCTGATTCTTTATTACTTGCTTTAGGTCAAGTTGATACTGCTAAATTGGCTGTTGAAGAATATATTAAAGCTGCATCGTTAACCAAAGACAACGATGTTCAAGTTAAAATATTAAACAACACCATTAAAAATTTCCCACAAGAATGGCGTGCTTACAATAACTTAGGTGTAGCTCAAGCCGGTCAAAAAAATTACGATGCTGCTTTGACAAGTTTCTTAAAAGCAGACGAATTAGCTGCTAGTGGTCAAAAAATGGTTAAAAATAATATTGGTGCTATGTATCAATATAAAGGTGACGACAAAAAAGCAGTTGAATATTTCGACTTAGCTGTTGGTGCCGGTAAAGAAGTTGGTGCTAACCAAGGTGCAATTAAAATTAAAGAAGGTAAATACCAAGAAGCTGTTGATCTTTACGGTTCAACTGCAAGCTTTAATGCTGCTCTTGCAAAATTATTAAATGGCGATGTTAACGGTGCATTAAATGCAATCACAGCTGCCGAAGACCAAACAGATCCATTAGGCTTCTACTTAAAAGCTATTATCGGTGCAAGAACTTCTAACCCCGATCTATTGTTTACAAACCTTAGAACTGCCGTTATGAAAGATGGTAAACTTGCTGCTAAAGCTAAAAAAGATATTGAATTTGCAAAATTCTATGATGATGCAACATTTAAATCGATCGTTCAATAACTAATTGAATATACAAATTTTGGAAAGGAGGTCATTGTACCTCCTTTTTTCTTTTACCTTAATTGATAATCCGATAAATTTATTTTTGCGTACTTTTGTAATGATTAATAATGAAAAATAGTTATGACTGGAAAAAGCATCTTTACAGCAATCATCTTTACAATAACAATAACATCGTGTGTATCGACAAAAAAATATAAAGAATCGATTGCATCAAATGCCTGCTTGCAAACACAAAAAGACTCGCTCAATAAACTGGTATCAAAATTATATAACGAAAACATCTTTTTATTAGCCCAATATATCGACAGGCAAAAAATGCTTGAACTCACCAATTTAAGTAAAGACTCGATTATAAGTCTCACTCAAAGTCTTCGCAACGATATTGCCGAGTTAACAAGTCAAAACGAAGATTTGAACGACGAAATGACCCGCAAAAACGAGAAAGTTAAGTTCCTGCAATCAAGCCTCAAAACAAAAGATTCGATAGCAAATATTCTTAAAGAAAAGATATCGTCGGCATTAACAGGGTTTGAAGGAAACGGTTTAACGGTACAACAAAGAGATGGTAAAATATATGTTTCGCTCGACGAGAAACTAATGTTCGAAATAGGCAAATATAAAGTTAGTGCTAAAGGAACAGAAGCAATAAAAAAACTGAGTGAAGTGCTGGAAAAGAACCCTGAAATCAATATACTGATAGAAGGACATACCGACAATACCGGAACGGTAAAAGTAAACTGGAAACTCAGTACCGAAAGGGCATTAGCCATAACAACAATATTACTCGAAAACGATAGCATCGATGCCCGAAGGGTAACATCTGCAGGGCGAGGACAATACTCGCCGATCGACTCGAACAAAACACCCGAAGGACGAGCCAGAAATCGCCGTTGCGAAATAATCCTTACCCCTAAACTTGCCGAACTGATGAAACTGATTGAAAAACCAACCGAATAACAGTTCATAATCCCAGCTCAAAATTCAAAACTAAAAACTAAAAACTAAAAACTATTTAATACATTTGCAATAAAACAAAGATTTAAAATCATGTATAGATCACATACTTGTGGAGAGCTTCGCATCGGCGATATAAACAATAACGTAACCCTAAGCGGTTGGGTTCAAAAAATAAGAAAAATGGGTGGAATGACCTTTGTCGATCTTCGCGATCGTTATGGCATCACCCAAATTACATCGGACGAAAGTATAGACAAAACAGTGTTCGAAACAATGAACGAATTGGGACGCGAATTCGTTGTTCAGATCACCGGAACCGTTATTGAACGAAGCAGCAAGAATAAAAACATTCCAACTGGCGAAATAGAAATAAAAGCTGAAAAGATTATCATATTAAATAAATCGGAAATACCTCCCTTTACCATCGAAGACGAAACCGATGGAGGCGAAGAACTCCGTATGAAATACCGTTACCTCGATATCCGTCGCAATCCTATTCGCAAGAATCTTGAAACACGTCATAAAATATCGCTGGCTGTTCGCAATTTCTTAGATTCGAAAGGATTTATGGAAGTCGAAACACCGGTACTTATCGGTTCAACTCCCGAAGGAGCCCGCGACTTTGTTGTTCCATCAAGAGTATGGCCCGGACAATTTTATGCATTACCACAATCACCGCAACTATTCAAACAACTATTGATGGTGGGTGGATGCGATCGTTATTTTCAAATAGTTAAATGTTTTAGAGACGAAGATCTTCGTGCCGACCGTCAACCCGAGTTTACTCAGATCGATTGCGAGATGTCGTTTGTAGAGCAAAAAGACATAATCGATACCTTCGAAGGATTGGCTAAATTTATATTTAAAAATGTAAAGAATATCGATTTCCCGAATGCTTTTCCACAAATGACCTATGCCGAAGCAATGAAAGTATATGGTTGCGATAAGCCTGATATCCGTTTTGGAATGACCATTAAAGAAATCACAACATTAGTTAAAGGAAAAGATTTCAAAGTTCTTGACGAAGCCCCCTATGTTGGAGGAATATTGGCCGAAAAATGTGCAGGCTATACCCGCAAAGAACTCGACGAACTAACCGAATGGGTTAAACGTCCGCAGGTAGGTGCAAAAGGATTGATATATGTAAAATTCAACGACGACGGAACAGTAAAATCGTCGGTCGACAAATTCTTCAATACCGAAGAACTAACGAAAATAGGCGAAGTATTCGGAGCAAAACAAGGCGACCTTCTTCTTATCCTATCAGGAACGGAAGGAGTAACCCTCAATGCTTTGTGCGAACTACGATTGGAAATGGGCAATAGATTAGGATTACGCAACAAAAACATCTTTGCACCATTATGGGTTGTCGACTTCCCTCTTTTCGAATGGGACGAAGAAACACAACGCCTCTATGCAAAACATCATCCGTTTACATCGCCTAAACCCGAAGATATACCAATGCTCGACACAGCACCCGAAAAGGTTCGTGCCAATGCATACGACTTTGTTGTTAACGGCAGCGAAATAGGTGGAGGTTCAATCCGTATCCATAATTCAGCGTTACAAGCAAAAATGTTTTCGCTATTAGGATTCACCAAAGAAGAAGCCGAACATCAATTCGGGTTCTTAATGGGAGCATTCAAATATGGAGCACCACCACATGGGGGTGTTGCATTCGGATTCGACCGCTTTGTATCGATCCTCAACGGTTGCGATTCGATTCGCGATGTGATAGCATTCCCTAAAAATAATGCAGCAAAAGATTTGATGGCAGAATGTCCCACAGAAATATCGCAAATACAACTCGATGAACTTGCATTAAGCATCGTAAAAAAAGAAAAATAAGATGAGCGAGCTTACACCCTACTCCGACGAATATTTCATGAAGATGGCTCTTCGTCAGGCTGAACTAGCTTTCGAGAAAGACGAAGTTCCGGTTGGAGTAGTGATTGTTTGTAAAAATCAAATAGTGGCACGTGCATATAATATGACCGAAACATTAAACGATCCCACGGCACATGCCGAAATGCAGGCCATAACGGCGGCAACCGCAACATTAGGAGGCAAACATCTTGACCAATGTACCATGTATGTTACACTCGAACCATGTGTGATGTGTGCCGGAGCTAGCTATTGGAGCCAGGTGGGCAGAATAGTATTCGGAGCATACGATCAAAAAAGGGGCGTTGGCAGAATAGCAGAATCGATACTGCACCCCAAAACAACCATACGAGGAGGAATAATGGAAACCGAGTGTGCACAACTATTAAAGGCATTTTTTAGTAAGAAAAGAACATAAAACGAAAAACGAAAAATCATGAAAGAAAAAGTAATCATCGGACTCAATGTGGTATTGGCATTTGCTGTGGCTTTATTGTTTTTATTGCATTTCAAAATGAAATCGAACTGTTGCAAAACCAGCAAACAGGCTACAACAACAGCAAATGTTGAAGTAAATCACAATTTTCCGATAGCATATATTAATTCCGATACAGTGCTTTTTAAATATGGCATGTATCACAAACTAAAGTCCGAAATCGAAGCAAAACAAAGCCGGTTGGAAGGTGACTATTCGGCTAAGATGAAAAAACTTGAAAGCGATTACTATCAATATCAGGAAAAAGCTCAAAAGAACCTCCTTACCCGTGCAGAAATGCAACAACAGGAAATGAGCCTGCAACAACGTCAACAAGAAATGAATATGCTTAATCAAAAATTGACCGACGAGTTGGCAAAAGATGAACAACGCATGCAAAAACAATTATACGACAGCGTAAAATTGGTTACCGATTTATATAATCAGGAATTTAAATATCAAATAATCTTTAATAGTGCAACATCGGTAAGCATTATCACAGCCGATAAAAGCATCGACATAACACAAGATATCGTAAAATTATTAAATAAAAGATATTCGAACGACAAATAACAAACAGATTGAAAATCTGAACACAAGCAGCTTCCACTCATTAACAAGGGTAACTGTTTATAGCGAAAAAAAGAAAGAAGTATTGAAATTTTTATAGCTTAGAGTCGTCTTAAGAAGTAATAATTAAAAATAAATTAACCTTTAAATAAAACGATTATGAGCTTGTTTATTAAGATGACTTTATTAATTTTCGGAATTAGTACATTGCTTCTTTCTACATTATTATTCATGTAATTAATTTGGCACATTATTCTATGAAACCCACAATACTGGCAATACTGAAACAATTAGTACTACAGAATGGAATTGGGTTGACATCATTCCATAAAAAAATAATTAAATACTATCGAAGATGAAAGAAATGGTTAGATGTAAACCCTGCGGATTTATTATGGAAGCAGGCAAATACGATACTTGTCCGGCTTGTGGTGTATCAAGTAAAGTTTTCGAACCGTACAAAGACAGGGTATCGCACAAACGACGTCAACTTCTCGATTTAGACTTACATCCTATCGCGGTTCACTTTCCACAAACAATAGCAGTTTTCATTTTTCAATTTATGTTGATAAATATAATCTTCCCTCACTACAAGTCGGACGAAATATTGAATTTTGTGCAATTCCTGGGAATATTGTTGCCACTTGCTGTTTTCGGAGCATTTGTTAGTGGTGTTATTGATGCGAAAATTCGATTTAAAAAATTAAGTCCTTCTGCTCTTCAGAAAAAAATGTATTGGGGTACGGCAATGTTTTTAACATCAATGGCAGTCCCCATATTCATAGTCTTTTTCGATAAAACCCTGGCAATAAAACTTATTATACTCCTCAGTACCGGACTCACACTCGGAATAGCAACTATACTTGCATTAATGTGTAAGAAGCTGATGTATGCAGAAATGCCCGGATAACGTAAATCAAGATATAAAAGAAAAGGAGCTATCGCATATTTGCAGTATCTCCTTTTTTTATGTAGTTTGTTCCAATACTAAAAGAGCACAGTAAAGGCTGTGTATAGCAGTAACAGAAATGCATGGCTAACTTTTGTAAAACAATATTGCATTAACCGAAATCGACAGTGGACTCTGGTAAAGAGAGAATGACACGACCGAAACGTACGCAGAACTTTGGTAAATCATAACGGCATCAACAGAAACGTACGGTGGACTCAGGTAATACGATATTGCACTGTCTGAAATCAATGGTGGACTCTGGTAAAACATAAATGCACAGACTGAAATCAATGGTGAACTCTTGTAAAACGATATTGCACCGTCTGAAATCAACGGTGGATCCTTGTAAAACAGAACTACACTGTCTGAAATCAATGATGAACTCTTGTAAAATATAACTGCACTGACTGAAATCGTTGGTGAACTCTTGTAAAACATAATTACACCGACTGAAATCAATGGTGAACTCTTGTAAAACGATATTGTACTGTCTGAAATCGTCGGTGGACTCTTGTAAATATTTTTAACCACAAAAGCAAAGGAGACCTTGCACAAAGCGTCAAATGATGTTAAAGGTTTCGTCGCAAATTACCTCAGGGATTATCCTTCGTGTGCCTTTGTGATTACCTTCGTTTCCCTTTGTGGTTAAAAGAGTCACGAAATATAGAGAAAATAACAACTGTTTAAAATCACTTAACAGGACGTAACATCCCGGCAATTTTCTTGTTTTTCATAACAAACGATGTAAGGATATAATTCCAAATCAATGTAATAGGAATAGGCATTGCACTAATAAGGAATTTACGATAAGGTTGTAAAAAAGGCGAAAAGAAATCAATAGGCAGAATAAATTCGAAGAATTTTAATAAGGGAATACCAATAATCATACCCGATAAATATATTGCATAATAAACCAAGAGGGTAATTAACGAAAAATGTTGTTTAAAAACATAAAATGTATTTAAAAGATACGAGAAGAAAATTGTTAAAACACCAACAATAATATACGATGCAATAAGCTGGAAATCTAGGATTTTAAGAAACAAGAAATTCAAGACCAAGGTAACAAGTGTCATGGCAACCCCAACAATGGCAAAGCCTAAGAAGTGGTTAAGGTGTTCCCTTTTTTTTTCATCTTTTACCCAAAAGGTAAAAAGATTAACAAATCGCATCATCATTTAACGTATTATAGTAGATTATTTCCGGAAGCAAAGCTAAATAATTTTCATACATGAAAGAGCAATGAGGGTAAACTTTCAACGCATGGGGTGATGATTCTTTAACCACAACGGGAAACGAAGGATTTCGCAAAGGAACACAAAGGGAAATAACCTTAACCATAAAGATAATAACAAGATAATAGCCTTTGTGCTATACCTTTTTCGCCTTTGTGGTTAAATTCACATCTCAGTAAACAGATACCTATACCCCCAATTAAAACGTAAACAATGAAACCTATTATGAAACAAATAAGTATTACGAATAATTTTAAGTACCTTTGTTTTACTCAATAAATATCAGGAATATTGCTCTAAATAGGAGCTTGAAATAAGGCAGTTAGTTACAATCGGGGGTTACACTAATATAAAACTATTAAAAATTGTATGATAAAAGGGATATTCCTATTTTTTGCGTTACTACTCTATAGTATTGGATATACACAAGTTTTTACGGTCGATAATTGCTATATATTGTCGAAAGACGGCGTAAAGAAATCGCCTAAGAAATTTAACAAAACAGCCTTCGATGCATTTGTATTAAAAGTTAAACCACCGGTTGAAATATATGAACAAAAACTTGAAGGACATGTATTTGTCAATCTGTTTATAAAAAACAACAAGATAGCCCAAACCACATTAATGTATGGATCGAATGCATTGCTCGATAGTGAATTGGTTCGTTATTTCAAAAAAGCATCAGTTGAATGGATTGGAAAAGAAACCTTCGATTCGATGCAACAGGTTGTAATAGGTATTAAGGTTAATTATCGATATTGTTCGTTGGAAAATGTTTCGAATACAAATCTGGCAACATTTTCGAGTTCAAACGATATCAATCGTGCTGCAATAGAAAAATTCAAAGCTTCGTACAATAAATTTGATGCGTTATATTTTTTCGATTCAACAAATTATAAACTTTACCGAAAAGGATATCCGAAAGGGAAAACGAAAAAGATTGAAAAGGAATTAATAAAACTGAGCTGGTTCAAACCCGAGTATAACGATAAAATAATATTGCTCGATTACGATAAGAATAAAATTCCGAATGTAATAATACAACAAAACGATTCGGTGTATATTTTAGAAGACAACAAACTGCTATTTAACGAACCGGGACATTTGAAATACATCAGAAGAAAAGAAAAAGATATTACCATCGAACTTGAAACAGAATGCTCGGTTTGTAATAAGTTCAATAAAACAATGTGGTTTTATCATCAAAACGAAACAACCGGCGGAGTTCCAAATACAATAACGAGTTACAGTAAATTTCCACAACTTTTCGATACCATATCGTTCATAAAAACGGTGGTAACTAATTCCGGCATAACCTATTTACGATCAAATCCATTTAAGATAAACGAGCCCTATAATAAATGCACGGGAATAATTTCGGAAGAAAGTTCATGTATCGTATCGAAAACATGGGGCAATATCTTTGGCGAAATAGCAGCGGGCACCAAACTCAATGTGTTGCAAGAATATACCGACTTATATAAGAAAAAATGGTACTTTGTATTGGCAAACAGGGTTGATGGATTTTTTCTTGGATGGATAAACGAAAGCAATACAAAAGATTCTGTTGATAAATAAGTGCAATTTTCAAAATGACAGGAACAAATTTTTATTATTTTCACACAATAATTAATGAGCCAATTTGAAATAAAATCATCAGTATGAAGCATCTTATCTATCTTTTTCTTTTAGTACCGTTTATAACATTCGCCCAAACCGATTCGATAGTAAACTATACCGATATCAATGGGATGAAACAGGGATATTGGGTAAAGAAAGATGCTAACGGACAAAAGATATACGAAGGATACTTTAAAAACAATATTCCGTATGGCGAAATGCATCGTTACCATCCTAACGGAGTGTTAAAAGCATTGATGGTTTTCGATAAAACCAATCAATCTAAGGTGCAGGTAACCTATTTCGACGATACCGGCGAACTATCGGCTAAAGGATTTTTCTACGATAAAAAACGCGATAGTGTATGGCAATATTTTGGAGCAGATGCCAAGCTATTGGGCGAAGAACATTACTACCGGGGCAAAAGAAACGGTATTTCTCGAAAATTCTATCCAAGCGGTAAAGTGGTAGAAGAAATAGGATACAAAAACGATAAACTCGAAGGTTCGTGGATTAGGTATTACGAAAACGGAAATATGAGGATGAAAACACAACAAGTGAACGACAAACGTATAGGTGACTTCTATTCGTATTTTGCCGATGGAAAAGTTGAAATAAAAGGCTTCTATAAAGACGACATAAAAGACGGCACATGGAAAAAATATGATACAAAGGGCGGATTAATTAAAGAAATGAAGTTCATAAATGGTAAATTAGAAAACGAAGAACAACTTGATCGTGAATTTACTAAAGAACTAGAACAAGCCGAAAAGGACAAAGGAAAATTTAAAGATCCCGAGCTCGAACAAGGCAAAGAAAATGGTACCGGAGCAGCTGGAGGAGAATAATTCAAAAAAAAATGCTTAAGCACTGTTTGTTTTAAAAAAAATCATATCTTTGCAGACCAAAATTAGGTACAGATATTAACTATCAATAATAAAGAAAATGAAAAAAGGTATTCATCCTGAAAGTTACAGGTTAGTAGCATTTAAAGACTTATCAAACGAAGAAGTATTTATAACCCGTTCATGTGTTCCTACAAAAGAAACCCTCGTGTACGAAGGAGTTGAATATCCGGTAATCAAACTTGAGGTAACAAGCTCTTCACATCCATATTTCACAGGCAAAATGAAGCTTGTTGACAGTGCCGGTCGTGTTGATAAATTCCGTACTAAATACAAAAGCCATTTCGAGAAACAAGAAGCTAAATAGTTTCACCTTCTCTTCGAAAATAATTAAAAGCTCCGAATTTCCGGGGCTTTTTTTATGTAAGGTAGTAATTAAATATTCAAGTTATAAGTCCTCGCACTTTTAGAACGTTGAATATTTATTTCAGATAAGGTTGTTTTAATTATTAATAATTAAAAATTTTAGAACTACCGTATATTCCATACCTTTGCGTAAATCATAAAATAAATCATTATGAACTATATCTTTTTCGACGATAAAGCTTGGAACACCCTATTACCTTTGACATATACCCGTCCAACGGCAGAAATCAGAATTGGAATACTAACCATTTCTGAAAAATGGAAAAAACATCTTGAAGGCACATTCTCGTACCTGACACAAGACTATCTTTCGGAGAAATATCCTCTGTGCATTGAGTCGCAAAACATTCTTATCAATGGTAGTGTATGCCCGTCAAAGGAGCTAATTGAAGCAATCGATAAGCTTGCCGATAATAGTTTCTTAACACAGGGTGATTTGCTTATAGCCGCAAAAATAAGTTCTACCGAATTTAAAAGCTTCTTATCAAATCCCGAAAAGCTTAACACAATAGCATTCAAAGGCACGATTCTCAGTATTTCATTTCCATGGGAAATATTCAAATACAATGGCGAAGCTATCGTTTCCGACTTTGAACTGATAACCAAAGGACGCGTTTCGCAACCGCTTGGCGAAACAAACCGAGCCATTTGTCCCGAAAATATATTTATTGAAGAAGGGGCAACAATACTTTTTGCAACGTTCAATGCATCGACCGGTCCTATATATATCGGCAAAGACGCCGAAGTAATGGAAGGAAGCATTGTTCGCGGACCTTTTGCCCTTTGCGAACATTCGGGTTTGAAAATGGCAGCAAAAATATATGGTCCTACCACCATAGGTCCTTATAGTAAGGTTGGCGGAGAGATAAACAATTCGGTTATCTTCGGCTATTCAAATAAAGCCCATGATGGATTCCTCGGGAATTCGGTATTGGGCGAATGGTGCAATCTAGGAGCAGATACCAACAACTCGAACCTTAAAAACAATTACGAAGAAGTAAAGTTGTGGAGCTATCCCGAAGAACGATTTAAGAAAACGGGTCTGCAATTTTGTGGTTTGGTAATGGGCGACCATTCGAAGAGCGGCATAAACACCATGTTCAACACCGGTACGGTTGTCGGGGTGAGTTCAAACATTTTTGGCGATGGATTTCCTCGAAACTTTATACCGTCATTCTCGTGGGGAGGAGCCGGTGGATTCCAGCAATATGCTCCAAACAAAGCAATTGAAGTAGCCGAAAAAGTATATGCACGCAGAGAGCTGCAATTAACCGAAATAGACAAAAATATCTTGAAACATATCCACGAATGTGATGCAAAATGGAGAAATTTTTAATCCGTGCATAGCAATCAAGCTATCTTTTTTAATTCATAAAGATATAGAAGGCTAAACAACGTTGTAACAGAAGTCCGTAGGACTGACATCTTTATAGATATAATTGATGAACGCGGATTCGTTTAGTATTATAGTTAACGTTTTTAGTTTAGGCAAATTTCTTTTTTTATTAGCATCAAAATTATATAAGAAGATAATATGTGTGCATGATATACATAAGAACTATTTAGTATATTTGTATTACACAAATAAATACAATTATGGCAAGAGTTGCAAACATACAAATAGAGAAAGACAATCAAGTTCGTCCTGTAGATGTTAGCATAAATAAAAAAAGACATTCAGAATGTCTTCCTCAAGATGAAAATAGTGGTGCTTTAACAATAAATGAATTTGAAAAAAAATATAAAGAAGGTATAAGTGGTGACGATTTATTTGGTGCATTGCATAAAAAAATAGAAATATTATTTGCTAAAGATGATTGTTTATAATGAATCGGTACTGGAATATTTGTCCGATTTAATTGAGACTTTATATAGAAAAGAATATTTTAGTTTTATAGAATCTGCATACGATTATGTTAACGAACTTCGTGTGTTTATTGAAACTTCAATAAACACACAACCCAAGAAACAAACTCCACTTTCACTACAGAAATATGGTTCACATTATATTACATACCGTCCGAACAAAAATACAACATGGTATATTTTTTTCTATTACAAAGGGAATAGATATTTCATAAACCATATCACTAACAATCATTCAACTGCCCGTTATATTAGAGGACTATAAAAACGAGCAAACTAAAAACAGTACATCCTTTTACAACGTAATAAAACAAAAACCGGTTAAAGCATTGAAGTGCAGTAAGGGTTAAAATATATTTTGGCATTGGATTTGTTTTACATTACTTTGCAATATAGTTCAAATTAAATCTGCCAAATTGGCTAATATAAAAATATGAGTTCATTTCCCGACGATATTCTAAAACAACTGATGTTTAGTGAAGACCAAGAGATTATTCCTATACTTACCGACGATAACGAAGACGACAACGAAACGCAAAGTAGATATCCCGAAATACTGCCAATTTTACCGCTTAAAAATGCAGTTCTTTTTCCCGGAGTTGTAATTCCAATTACCGTTGGCAGGGAAAAATCGATTCAATTAATAAAAGAATATAATCGTCACGATAGAATAATCGGTACGGCAACACAACGTGATGCAAACATCGAAGATCCGCAGATGCACGATTTGTATCCAGTTGGAACGTTGGCACAGATCGTTAAAATTATCGAAATGCCTGATGGAAGCACATCGGTTATTATTCATGGTAAAAAAAGAATAACATTCAAAGAACAAGTAGCAACAGAGCCTTTTCTTCTTTGCAAGGTTTCGCAACTGCATGATATAAAGCCCGAAATAGACGAAGAATTCAATGCCATTCTTGAAACGATGAAAGATTTGGCAATGAAGATTATCAATATGTCGTCGAACATACCCAACGAAACAAGTTTTGTATTGAAAAACATACAGAATGCCGGATTCCTGATAAACTTCATCAGTTCGAATGTCGATGCCGGAGCCGACGAGAAGTTGCTACTATTAGAAACCGACAATCTTAAAGATCGTGCTACGTTGCTCATGAAATTTATGTCGAGGCAACTACAAATGCTTGAAATAAAAAACGATATTCTATCGAAAGCTCATAAAACAATCGATAAACAACAACGCGAATATTTCTTGCAACAACAAATGCGTTCCATTCAAGACGAACTTGGATATACAAATACCGAACGCGAGGTTGATGAATATTCGGAAAAGGCTAAAACAAAAAAATGGTCGAAAGAAATAGCCGGCTATTTCGATAAGGAACTTAAAAAACTGCAAAGGATGAATCCGCAAGCAGCCGAACATTCAACACAACTGACCTATATACAAACTATGTTGGAATTACCGTGGAATGAATTTTCCGACGACAATTTCGACTTGAAAAATGCACAAACAATTCTCGACGAAGACCATTTTGGTCTCGAAAAGGTTAAAGAACGAATACTTGAACATTTAGCTGTATTAAAATTAAAGGGTGATATGAAATCGCCCATCATATGCCTCTATGGTCCTCCGGGAGTTGGAAAGACATCGTTAGGTAAATCGATAGCAAAAGCCTTAGGACGCAAATATGCAAGGGTATCGTTAGGAGGTTTGCACGACGAAGCAGAAATTCGCGGACACCGACGTACCTACATTGGTGCAATGCCAGGTAGAATTATTCAAAACCTAAAACGTGCCGGGACATCGAATCCCGTTTTTATGCTCGACGAAATAGATAAGGTTGGTCGCGATATGCATGGCGATCCCGAATCGGCACTATTAGAAGTACTCGATCCGGAACAAAACGGCACATTTCACGATAATTACCTTGATGTCGATTACGATCTATCGAAAGTAATGTTCATAGCAACGGCAAATAATGTAAACAACATCAGCCCTGCACTCCGCGACCGTATGGAAATGATCGATGTGTCGGGTTATGTGTTGGAAGAAAAAGTTGAAATAGCTAAACGGCATCTTTTACCGCATCAAATTGTAAATCATGGCTTGGAAACAAAACATATAATAATAAAAGATGCGGTGTTCCAAAAAATAATCAGCAATTATACCCGCGAATCGGGTGTGCGTCAATTAGACAAAAAACTAGCTAAGATAGCACGTTCGGTAGCAAAGAAAATAGCAGGCAACGAAGCTTGGGATGGCAATGTTACAAAACAAAGCATTGACGATATGCTTGGAACCGCTGAAGTTCAAAACGATATTTACCAAGGTAATGAATATGCAGGTGTGGTTACCGGTCTGGCATGGACTCCGGTAGGCGGCGATATACTATTTATCGAAACCAGCTTGAGCAAAGGAAAAGGAACCGTTACCCTAACCGGAAATCTTGGTAATGTAATGAAAGAATCGGCAACTCTGGCATTGGAATATCTCAAATCGCATGCAGAACAATTCAATATCAATTCCGAAGTATTCGAAAAATGGAATGTGCATGTTCATGTTCCCGAAGGTGCCATCCCTAAAGACGGACCATCGGCCGGAATAACAATGGCAACAAGTATATTCTCAGCATTTACCCAACGTAAGATCCGCAAAAGCCTTGCAATGACAGGCGAACTGACCCTTCGTGGTAAAGTATTGCCCGTTGGAGGAATACGAGAAAAGATACTAGCTGCCAAACGTGCAAACATCAAAGAAATAATTCTTTGTAAAGAGAATAAAAAAGACATTGATAAAATAAATAAAGACTATTTAAAAGGATTAACATTTAAATATATCGAAACCATACAAGAAGTTATAGATTATGCCGTTCTAGAAGAAAAAGTAAAGTCGCCTATCAGTATTTCATAAATGGACGTGCATGTACTTAAAATCTATTTATATAAACAATTTTAAGAATTTTAAGGAAAGCGAATTTTCATTTTCGGAGCGAATAAACTGCATCATCGGTCCAAACGGCGTAGGTAAAACGAATCTTCTCGATAGTATCTTTTATCTCTCGTTTTGTAAAAGCTGCTTTAATAATATCGACATTGCAAATATCAATTTCGACGAGAAATATTTTGCTTTGCAAGGCACATACATCAATCAAAACGGCGATACCGATAGTTATCATTGTGCCTTAAACAAAGATAAAAAGAAAGTTTTTAAGAAAAACGACAAGCAATACGAACGACTTTCCGATCATATAGGGCAAGTGCCATTGATAATGATCACCCCAAACGACATCTTGCTTATTAATGGAGGTGCCGACGAACGTAGAAAATATTTCGATGCCTTTATTTCGCAATTCGATAACGATTATCTGGTTACCGTAATCAATTTCAACAAACTGCTAGCCGATAGGAATAAACTGCTTAAAAACGAATCGGGCGAAATCGATACCGATTTATTTTCGGTTCTCAACGAACGTATGGCTTATTTTGGCGAGAAGATTTTTAAAAAGAGGAAAGAAGTATTGGAAAACATTATACCGATCTTTCAAAAATACTACAATCAAATTTCAGACAACGAATCGGTAAGTATCGGTTACGAATCGCAATTAAATAAAAACAATTTATTAGCAATGTTCGAAAGCTCGTTCGAACGCGACAAATTTATGGGCTATACCTCGGCAGGCATTCATCGCGACGATTATAGCTTTATGATGAACGAGAACCAGGTAAAAAATTTCGGTTCGCAGGGACAAAAGAAAACCTTTCTCCTTGCATTGAAATTTACCCAACAAGAATATACTTTTTCTAAAACCGACATAAAGCCTCTATTGTTGCTCGACGATCTTTTCGACAAACTCGATAAAACCCGTGTTCAACAAATCATATCGGTTGTATCGTCGTCATTATTCGGACAAATATTTATTTCCGATACCGACAAAAGTAATCTTTCGACTATGTTTCCCCGCGAAACAGCAAACATTATTGATCTTTCGAAACCCTCATAACCGTCCCTCATGAAAAAAATTGCATTACTCTTTATTTTGTTTATCCCATTTTTGGCAATAGCCCAAGATCCAGGATCAATCAAATGGAAGCAAATTAATACCGATGTTTTTCAGCTTATTTATCCCGAAAATTACGATAGTGCAGCATATCGAATAGGTTCGTTTCTTCAAACAGAAAACGAATATGAAACCTATACGATGAAAAGGAAACCATCGCCTATCTCCATCGTTTTGCATAACCAGCTTACCATGTCGAACAGTTGGGTAGCACTTGGACCTAGAAGAATGGAACTATTCCACACCCCACCTCAAACGTCTATTTCGCCAATGGATTGGAACGCAGCTCTTGCATTACACGAATATCGGCATGTTATTCAATATGAAATGTTGAAAGAAGGATTTGCAGGCAAAATATTATTTATTTTATCGGGCGATGGCGGATTAGGCTTGAAATCGGTAACCACCCCCGATTGGTTTTACGAAGGCGATGCCGTTGCAACAGAAACATCGCTAAGCAAAGCTGGCAGAGGCCGATCGCCCGACTTTAGTAAAGATTTGAGAGCCCAATTACTCGAAAAGCAAAAATATTCGTATGCTAAGGCCGTTTGCGGTTCGTACAGAGATTATGTGCCGAACCATTATGTTTTGGGATACCATCTTGTTTCGTATGGCCGGTTTGTGTGGAGTGCCGATTTGTGGCGAATAGCTCATCAAAACTCGGGCAATACTTTTGGATTAACACCATTCAGTTCGGGCATTAAAATGGTTACCGGCATGCGAAAATATCAATTCTATAATCTTGCATTGTCCGATTTGAAAACCTATTGGACAAACCAATTGAAATCGCAAAAATTACTTTCGTTTAATACGGTAAACATTCCATCAAAATCAACATACACCGATTATACCTATGCCAATCGTTTGGACGATAAATCAATTATAGCTTTAAAATCGGGGATGGGCGATATTCCAACTATTATTAGATTAAATACTGATGGTACCGAAACAATGGTTCACGAAGTTGCATCGATGATAGATGGAAATCCGATTAACACAAACGGGAGTAAAATTATCTGGACTGAAGAATTTCCAGATGTCCGTTGGAGTAACAGATCGTATGCCGATATTATGATATATGATATTGATGAAAAGTCAACCTATAGGTTTAGCCATAAACAACATTACTATGCACCCGATATTTCTGAAGATGGTACGAAAATCATAACGGTTGAAGTAAGCGAAAAAGCAAAGTACAACCTTGTGATTCTGGATGCAAAAAATGGTGCAATTATTAAAAAGATTCAAGCCCCCAAAGGCGAGTTTATTTTAACTCCCCGCTGGGCAAAAGACAATTCAACCGTCACTTGCATTCTTTTAGGTAAAGAAGGCAAATTCTTAACCATTCTCAATACAGAAACAGGAACCTTTACAAACTGTTCGCAACCGATGTTTACCGACATTTCCGAACCATTCTTTTATAAAAAATATATCTTTTATACTTCCGAACATAATGGAATCAATAATGAAATTTATGCATACGATACCATTTCAAGAAAATCGTTTCAAATCACAAATACCAAATTCGGATCTCGATTTGCATCTATAAACAGAGGTGAAATCCTCTTTTCAACATACACTTCTGATGGATATACAATCGGTTCAATACCTTATGACGAAAGGGAATGGACAAAATCTGATTTCACTCCCCCCCCTACCGATTCGCTTGTCTTAGGTTTAATAAAAGATGAAAAAGGAATTCCCCATTTATTCGATTCAACCAAAACCTATAAATATACTGCCGAACCTTACCATAAAATATTACATATCATAAGTCCCTATGCCTGGGGAGTTGGAATAAACACCAATAATAACGATGCCAAAACAAAAGAAAACGATGTATCGATCTTTTCGCAAGATAAACTTGGAACCTTTGCTATTCAAGGAGGCTATAAGTACGATTATATTGGAACAAAATATGGCTATGCAACGATATTCTACACAGGTCTGTATCCGGTTATACAACTTGACTATCAAAAAGGAACTTACGGAATCTTGACATCATATCAAAAGAAACTAAAAACCTTGGATTATGACACATTAATTCACGAAGAACAAAGTTTATTCAGACAAATAATAACATTCCCTTTTAATATGTCGACCAGCAACTACAGTCGTATTATTCAGATATCGGGTTCAAACATATTTAATCATCTCGGCGATGAACATTTGGATATTAAAGGCGATTATCAATTTCATGTATTAGGTTCCGATTATAATTACGTAAACAAAGCAAATGCCAGCTATCAAGGATATACCGATTATATTAATCTAACAGTATCGTTTTCGAATGTAAAAGCATCGTCAAGCAAAGACATCCAACCAAGTTGGGCTCAAACGTTTCAAGCAGGGTTCAATAAATACTTGCCAATACTCGATTATATCAAGCCAAACTCATTGAATGGAACATTTTCCAATTATGTTGACCTTGCTTATGTGAAAGGAAGTTTATATATACCCGGTTTATTTAAATATCATGGAATTAAATTAACAGGAGGATATTCGCAAGCCGGAAATGTAACAGAAAATAATATGATGTCATACAACCCTATCAGCTTACCAATTCTATTTGCCCGTGGATATATTGATTATACTGGAAACGACAGTAAATATTATGGATCGTTTTCGGCCAATTATGCTTTTCCACTTATAAATCCCGATTTTTCAATTCCTTCGCTCGTTTATTTAAAACAAATTACTGCCAATATCTTTTATGATTACTCGTTTCGAAATTATTCAAATAAAAAACCACCACAAAGTACAACATATTACTCGTCGTTTGGGATAGAATTGGTATCAGAAAATTATGTTATGAATATTCGCGGATATCCTCTTTATTTCGGTTTTAGATTTTCAAGCATAGATCCTGAAGTAGGACAAACAAAAAGAAGAATTATTGTTGAAAATTTACTAAGTTATAGTTTTTAGGTTGATTTAATCAATAACATTTTTTGTAAATTTGTAAAAAAGATATAGTAAGATGAGAAAGATATTTATTCCATTGGTAGTATTGGCGTCAATAGCATTATTACCTTCGTGCGATCTCTTAAATAACACCAGTAAAGGTTTGAGCTCCGACGATATAGTTCAAGGCTTAAAAACAGCTCTAAATGTAGGAACAGACTCATCGTCTACAATTCTTCACAAAGTAGATGGTTATTATGGAAATAAAGCTTTGAAGATATTATTACCCCCCGAAGCCCAAACGATATTAGCTCACAAAGACGATCAGATCTTTAAAACGTTGAATCTAACACCACAAATAGATGCTCAAATAGAAAAAGTAATTTTAAGTATTAACAGAGCTGCCGAAGATGCTGCAAAAGATGCTGGACCAATTTTTAAAAACGCAATTACGAACTTAACGATTACCGATGGTCTTTCTATTTTAAATGGTAAAACCCCTACTACAACGAAGGCAGGAACAACAACATCATCGTTCGATTCGCTGGCAGCAACAAATTACCTGCAAAATCAAACATTACCCGACCTGACAAAGGTATTTAGCAGCCCAATAAATACCTCGTTGGATAAAGACCTTGGATTAGGTTTTTCGTCTAACCAAGCGTATAGTACGTTAACAAGTATATACAATCAAGGGGTCAGTGGATACAATTCAACGTTAGGCTTGCTTGGTGGTTCAACGATGGAAAGTGTTACATCACCCGATTTAGGTACCTATTGCACTCAAAAAGCTCTAACCGGATTGTTTTTTAAAGTTGGCGAACAAGAGAAAAAGATCAGAAAGAACCCATTCGACTGGGGAATTGATATTATTAGTAAAGTATTTGGATCGGTAAGCAAATAATTATTGATTCAAGAGAATCAAATTTCATAATATATTGTATATTTACGTTGAAATTATCAATTGTTTTTCTTTTGTAACCTATTTGTTTTACAATACGTAACAGTTGACATTATATTTTTAAAAGGCATTTGGATTGATTCTATAAAAAACTACTAATATTTATATAAGATGAAACTATTTACAAAATCAATGTTCCTTTCTTTAGCAATTATTACGACATTAAACGTATTTGCCGGACCGGGATGGACAAGAGTAAACTACACCAATTCTACTATTTTTACCGGAGTTGTAACAGTAAACGGAGTACCTGCCGATAGTGGAGATGTTATTGGTATTTTTGTAAATGGAGAATGCCGCATGGTTTCAACCGTATTTAATCTTGATGGTTCTTCTTATGTATCTGCAGTATTACATGGCGAAAAACAAGAAACAGCTACTATTAAATACTGGAATGCCAAACAACAAAAAGTGTATGATATTGATACTACAATAACAACATCGCCTTCTAACGAAATATTACTATTCCCTATTTCATTAAAATCGAGTGAAGTTTCAACAGAAACAAAAACAATTGCTGCAACAAATACCTTGGTTATATATCCAACAGTTGCAAAATCATCGATAACCATTTCGTCGTCAAATGACATAAAATCGATTAAGATTATCAATAATATAGGAAATGTTGTACTTGCTTTTTCAGAACCAAGTAGCAATAAAATTGATATTTCGGGTCTTTCGAACGGATTTTACTTTGTATCGGTAAACCTAAAAGACGGATCGACAATAACAAAAAAAATAGTTAAAAATTAATTGATCACGAATCAATTCTAAAAATAGTATATCTTAGTACCCGACTATTTTGTCGGGTTTTTTATTGTTAATCGATATGGCACCTTCTATAAAAAGAAAAACGGAAGAAGTATCTAAAGAAGCAATTACTGAAAATAATGAACAATATGTTCTTATCCTTTGTAATGATACTATCAACAGCTTTGAATTTGTAATACAGACACTCATAAGCATCTGCAAACACACAAATGAACAAGCAGAACAATGTGCTTTGATCACCCATTACAAAGGGAAGTGTGATATTAAAATGGGAGCTTTTGAAGAACTCTTGACCATAAAAAGAGCATTGATAGAAAAAGGATTATCGGTTATCGTAGAGAAATTATAATCGACCAACTATTTTTCTGATTTTCCTTTGCAAACTAAATCTTATTTCATAAGTTTGCAAACCCAATTGGAAAGGTGGGTGAGTGGCTGAAACCAGTAGTTTGCTAAACTGCCGTACTCGAAAGGGTACCGGGGGTTCGAATCCCCCCCTTTCCGCTGATTAATGGTACATTATTAGGACAAACGCTAAAATTTAAACTTTTAGCGTTTTTTTTATGTGAATAATTCTGCATCGAAATGAAGAATTATGAAGCAGTTTTCAGTGGACAATACTTAGTCGACCCTAAAATAGTATTCAATAGGTTAAATATCAACAAATAAAATCTCAGAATAGATATGTGATATTGCAACAAAGATATTAATTTAGCAAAAAAGCTTGCAATATGGTTGGAGCTATATCTTGAAACAACTAAAGGGGATATCTAAAAATTCAATTTTATTAATACCTTTTAAATTGTTTTTTATTGGAATTAATGATATAAATGTTCAAGGCTTGCAGTTTTTGGAAAACCGTAGTAGAGACAATTCATGAATTGTCTCTAACATAGTAAATGAGGATTTTACAAAAACTGCGTAACGCAGAACCGACCCGAGGGAGTTCATTCAAACCAAAATAAAAATAAATACTGAATAAAATGGGATTTTAGAAGCCCCGTAAAGGCAAAGAATCAAAAGAATATGAATTTGGGAATTAATCATCAATTGTTTATAGTCGTCAAGGCATTATCATCGGGGCAATGGCTTTTGAACAAAATCTATATGATGGCGATACACTAACAGCTCAATTAGAACAAGTTCATCGATTAACAGGAAAGCATCTAGAAAAAGCAATTGCGGATAGAGGTTATCGAGGTAGAAAAACGATAAATGAAACAACTATGAGGTCGTGCAGGTATAGAACCGATAATAGGACATTTAAAAAGTGATCATCGAATGTGGAGTAACTTTTTAAGTGGAGTTGAAGGGGATAATTCAATATAATATTAGCTGCCACTGCATTCAATATAAAGAAATTCCTAAATCGGGTTAAAGCCCGATTTAGGAAAACTATGCTCTTTTTTGAAGAATGTATTCCAATGATTTCTAACCTTTTTATATACTCTTTTTGAAATAATTATTGAGGAATAAATCCAATCACATCGCTGTGAGGTCCCCAACCATGTGTATTACCGGCCGAAACACGAAAATAGACTTCCACCCCACGAGTAAGCGAGTTAACTTCTAAGTTATTACTCGGTCCCGAATTAATAACTAAGGCATAACTGTTAGGATCTGCGGGTGTTTTAGTCATTTCTACACTATAACGATCGGCATCTTTGTCGGTAATTATATAGATCTTAGCACTATGTTCCAACTTTCCGTTTTCGATACGTTTAATAACCACTTTTTGTGGAATTGGGTGTTCGGTAGATTCGTTATTGGTTTCGAAACCCGACAAGTTGATTATAGCCTTATCGCCTTTGGCAATGAAATTGACATAATTACAATAATCTTTTAAATACTTGAAGATTAAGTCACTTTGTTCCTCAATTTTAAATTTCAGGTTTGTACTTCCATCTTTAGTATTAATATACGATTCTAAAAGATTATATGCACTTGCAAAGACATCGAGTGTAGGAACTAAACCCTGAAACGTTGCTTTATTTGTAGTCAATGCTGCTAAAACACGACCACCTACTAATAACACTCCAATTGAATCGTTTGACGAATCAAGATGGAGAACTGCAAAAAATGAAGTTTTCATAACAATACATTTTTAATTATATATACACATAAAACCACCACTGTATTAGCTATTACAGCATATTACACCCAAACAAGGTTAATCAATCCTTGTTTATGATTTTTGCAGAACGTTGATTGATCAATTCGTTGTTCTGGCATAGTATTGACTCGATAGATCAATTCTTGTCAATTTCTCTTGTTTTTGGGTTGTTTTTACAAAATATTGTATTCCTTTTCTCTGTATCTAAACGGTATTGAGCATCTGTTTTTTTGTTTGGGTTATGATGCTCTCTTCGGTTTATTATACATGTAGTTATCTTGTAAAACACTCAAAGTAATTACAAGACGCTGTTGTTTTTATTTTGGTTGCATAGCTTTATAATTATTTTTTTCAAATAATAATCAATTGACAATAGTTTTGAATCCATAAAGGTGGATTATAAATCCATTGACAATGTTTTTGAATCCATAAAGGTGGATTTTGAATCAAGTAACAATAGTTTTGAATCCAATGATAATGATTTTGAATTAAGTGACAATATTTTTGAATTCATAAAGGTGGATTTTGAATCAAGTAACAATATTTTTGAATTCATAAAGGTGGATTTTGAATCCATTTACTTGATTGTAAAAATCCTAAAGGTGGATAATAATCCAGTGACAATGTTTTTGAATCCATTGAGGTGGTTTTTGAATCCTTAAAGGTGGATTTTGAATCCATTGACATGATTGAAAATCACTAAAGATGGATTATAAATGTATTGACAATATTTTTGAATCCATTAAGGTGGTTTTAGAATCCTTAAAGGTGGATTTAGAATCCATTGACCATATTTTAGGATCAAAAAGGGTTTACATAGAATCCATTAACATGCTAATTTTAAAGAATATATGCTGATACAACCAAGATAAGCTTAATCAACGCTCCTTAATACTCATTTTTCAATCAAAGGTTTTGACCAGAAATTATTTGCTTAATTCTTTGCATGTATCATTCGTTTTTCTATCTTTGATTTTTAACCGAACAAAAATAAAAGCGGCATTTTGATAGATTATTCTCCATATACAGTATTCTCTTTTTCTTCGTTTGGGGGAATTGGTGAGTTGCTGGTAAAGTGGATATATCAGCCATTGCTGATACTGAATTGTTGACAGCAAGCATAAAAACGCAATAATGATAAAAACCTACAAATAATTAAAAACGCAAAAAAATGAGTGTAATAAGTTTGATAAATATGAAAGGCGGAGTTGGTAAGACAACTCTTTCGACAAATATTTGTGATTGTCTGAATAGACGACTTCAAAAAAAAGTTTTATTGATTGATATTGACCCACAGTTTAATGCAACTCAATGTCTATTTAGTGGTGATGAATATATTGACCATTTAAAAGCAGAAAAAGATACAATTATTACTGTTTTTGAAGACAAAAGTCGCAGTATTGCAAATTCAGTAACAGGTTTACATGAAAAAACAAGTAAATCATTAAGTGGTATTCAGTCTTGTCAGTTCAGAGAAAATTTTCATTTTCTACCTGGAAATCTAGATTTGTATCGTATTGAAATGGCTTCTGGCTCAGGCAGAGAACATCGTCTAAAAAGATATATAACTGAAATTCAACAAACAGAAAATTATGATTTTATAATAATTGATACACCACCAACTCCTTCCGTTTGGATGACTAGTGCATTACTTGCAAGTGATTATTATTTAATTCCAGTAAAACCAGATCCAATTTCATATACTGGGATAGATTTACTAAAGACAATAATTGAAGATAAAAGAGATGATTTAGGGTTAACTATTGAATGTATTGGCTTAATTTTGTCTATGGTTGAAAGAGAAGATTCAATTGTTTATAAAAAAGCTGTTACACAAATTGAATCAGGTAGTTGGAATACATATAAATATCAAAAATACATACCCAAAAGAACGGACATTGCAAAATTTCAGCTAAATAAATCATTTATTCTTGATTCAGATGATAACTTTGCAAAATCTTCACTAGTTAGTATAGTAGATGAACTTATAGAAAGGATAGAAACAAATGGAAAAAACTAAAAAAACTAAAATAAATCAAGCCATAAACTTTGTAGAAGAATTATCATGGCTTTTAGATAGTAAAAAGATTATTTCATTGAAAGACACTGTAAATATTCTTAAAGAAATTATTGAAAATGATTCAACTGAGCATTTTAATCTTTTTAATATTAAATCAAAACGCTCAAATAAACACGTTTTAGTTGGTGTTCTTCCTGAATTATTCCAAGACGAAGAGTTATTTAAAAGTCGAACAGAAATGTTGGATTTTGCTGAAAGTGTATTGTCTATAAAAATTAGCAGAGCATCGAAGCGTTCTCGAATTGAATATATAGGTTTGATAATTTGTGAAGTAACAAAACTAAATGATGGACAAATGAATATTCTTGTTGAAGCTTTAGAGAATATTGTGGGAAATGACACTAAAATAAAGCAAATGAGAGAAGCTAAAAAACAACCGAATTTTTCGTGGAATGAAACAATTTTAAAATTAAGTAAATTATAATGTCGCGTGAAACTCAAAAGGATTTAACAAATTTAATAGCATTTATAAATGACTATAAATTAAGTCATTTATTGCCACATGATTTATTTAAAGCATTTATAAGTCAACAACACAAGAAATATTTTTCTTACTTAACATTTATTGCAGATCTTCAAAATTTTATAAATGACAGTTCTTTTAATTCTTTAATAAATGAAAAGCAATTTTCATTTATTAAAGAATCATGTTCTGATGTTGGAATTGCCTTTTTTTCAACATTTCATGGTAGTTATAAATCCTCAAAATTATTGCTCCGTAGCTCTATAGAGACTTTTCTTAAAGGTTATTGTTTAGATGAACTACCAAATATTGATACTGAAACAAGTATGTTTGCATTATTTGCAAATGTTAAGGCATTAAATACTTTTCAAACAGAACCTTCAAAAAAAATAATAAATTTAATACATCAAAAATATAAGTTATTGTGTGCGGATGTTCATACTGCTACGAATCTAAATATGGCGAATATTTCTGCTTTAAATTATTTTCCTACTTATGATAATTCTGATGCACAAAAAATATCTAGCTTTTGTCTTTCTTTAATTCCCTGTTATTTGACCTTGATGTGTTTAAAGTATAATAATCAATATCATCGTTTTCATTACAAGAATAAGGAAATTATAATTAAATCTATTCCAAAAGAATATAGACCGGCAATTCATAATATCGAATAAATGCCAGCTGCCAACATGCTGGCATAAAAAAAAGCCGAAACCCTGCAAAACTGGAGCTTCCGCTCCCGTTTCAGCGGTGTTTCCGGGCGATACAAAGTCGCTCGCTTTTCGGCTTCTTTTTCATCCAGCCGGTCGTTAGGCACAATTAAAAAAAATCGCATTTTGATATGGAAGAAAGTAAAAATTTAAATTGGAAACCTACAGATAAACGATTTGTTGCATTTATTGATATTTTAGGTTTTAAAGATTTAGTAATGAGAAGTTCTCATGCAGATATTTATAGTTTGCTTTCTAAATTATCTAATCATAAAGATACAATTGCAAGAATTCAAGAATCTAAACAATTTTCTGAAATGTATGAAGATGTGGGTATTTACACTGTTAGTTTTTCAGACTCTATAGCATTGTTTTCAAAGAATGATTCAGCTGATAACTTTGATTTCTTTACTTATAGTACTGGATGGCTTTTTGCAAGAGCTATAGAAAACTCAATTCCATTAAAAGGTGCAATCGCATATGGAGAAATAAGTATTAATAAAACTAATCAAATTTATTTTGGACAAGCAATAATTGATGCATATTTACTTGAAGAAGAATTAAATTATTTTGGAATTATTGCTCATAATTCAATTGATAATTTCTTGAATAATTTAAAAGAAGAAAGTGAACAACGAATAAGATATGTTGAAACAAGTACACCATTAAAATGTGGTAATATATCTCATCTTAACTTAAATTGGTTTGATTTGTTAGAAGCTTTTGAAAAGAATAAAAATAAAGACGATATAATTGCAATAATAAATCAATTCAAAACTACTGTTTCAGGGAGTCCTAGAAGGTATGTTGATAACACAATAACTATTATAAATCAAATAATTAACAGTGCATAACACGCTGGCATGCAACTCGTTATAGGCAACCTTAAAAAACACACAACATGAGACACGGAATATTTATAAGTTATTCAGATTTTGATAACGAAAAAGTAAAATTGATAGTAAACGAACTTGAGGGTAATACTTTGTTTTATCCTATAGTAATTGCGTTTAATCGTGAACCACTTAAACCTTTAGCTGAAAAAGTTATAGCTGGAATCCTTAAAGCTGAAGTTATTTTACCAATTTTGACAAGTAAATCTATAACAACAC